>JACCED010849141.1_pt1 | contig 141297 bp, 130 predicted proteins | sample 7455021 | NCBI WGS metagenome assembly JACCED01 (sample SAMN15323456, study PRJNA562643) | freshwater metagenome | isolation source: river surface water | place: USA:Blue River Watershed | collected 2017-08-19 | reverse complement strand
GTATGTACGGTAGTGTTCGATTGCTTCGATATTTTGGATTGGCTGCAGGTTTAGGTACCCGATTAGCCGTACTCAAAGGCGGAAATCGATTTTCGGGGCCGATCTATACGTTCGGCATCACCTATTTCCCCAGTGCGATGCTTGAGGATGGCGTTAAAGTGATGGAGAAATTGAATATTAAAGTACCCAGTGTCTTGGAGTAGTGTTTGTGATTTGTAGTAAGTTGCTATAGTAACTTGAATTAATTTCAGTGTCTTGAAGTAATGTATTTGATTTGTAGTAAGTTATTTCAATGTCTTTGTGTAGTTTCGATGTCTAGGTGTAATGATTTCAGAAACAAAATGCCCCACTTTCTATCAGAAAAAAGTTAGGTGCTAATACACGGAAATTAATGCAACTGATTTGGAAATTAATTACCCCAGCATAGAATTCTCAAGAAACATTGAATTTAATACCCGAAAAAACGGGTTGAACGGGTAACTATTGAAAATACGTTAGTAAACTATCCAAGGGATAACTAGTAACCCTTGGATAGTTATGGTATTATTTTTTACCTGCGGATTTCGCGGGTTTGTTGTTTGGTTTTGTGTTTGATTTTCCAGTACTGTTGTTGCCCGACTTCGAACTATTGGGTTCTACTTTGGGAACATCGGCTGGAATTAAATGTTGGTAACGTTCTCTCTCTAAGTGGTTTATGAAGTCTTCCAACTTGTCAATGTCAATTCTATTTGCCTGAATTACATTGTTTTCATCCAATACATAAATGGTTGGGGAGGATTTAACGAAATAAGTAAATAGGTTTTGCTTGTAACGCTCAGACAAGACTTCACCGCGAATAAGATGGATAAACTGCTGAGTTTCGGGGTGCGCGTTGTAATAATCTTCCCATTCCTTGCGTTTATCACCAGAGGCCAACCCAATTACTTTCCATCCTCTACTTTTATTTTTCTCGTAGATTTTGGCCAATTTGGGCATTACCTCTTTGCAATGACCGCAAGTTGGATCCCAGAATATCATGATGGTCCATGGTGCTTTGGTGCTTTGTGTTCTGTACCATTCTCCTTTTATGTTTTTTAATTCTAATTCAGGTGCGGGTTGACCGATGGTTGTTGGCCAGCGTTCATAGGCATTTTTACACATGTTCGTAATGGTTGAACTATCTGTCCACCAAGCTCTACCTTGACCATAGGTAGAAACAGCCATGTGTATGAAAGCTCTATCCATTCCCATAATATTGGACGATTCAAAACGGTTGGTGAGGTACCAAATAACGTATTTTTCCATTTCTATGGTGTTACGGCAGGCAGCCATTATACGTTCAGCTTCTTGAATGCACGAATCGGCATCGGGTAAAATTAATTTATCGAAAAAGAAATCGAGTTTCTGTTTCACTACGTTTACTGGCATTCGCACTAATCCATCTTCGTTCCAATCGAAATGGTCCCAGTAGTGCGATTTGAAATAACGGTAGGGGAATGAGGAGTCTTTATCTCCATTGGGTAGTGTAGGATATTGTGTGGGTATATTAATACTCACCATGGTTAACAAGAATCTGGATAATAAGTGGTCTGGATTATTGGCGATGAAGATGGAATCGTATTTTTCTTTATCGTTTAATAATGCCGTTTTTTTCGCTTCTAAGGCTTCTTTCTTGGGTCCAACCGAATCGATTTCAAGTTGTTGGTCAACCGCATAGAGTTGGTCAATAATGCCAGTTTTACCGCGCTGATAATTAATGTAGGCTGTGTTTTGCGCTGAGCCTACCGCACTCATTTTGTTAAAGTAATCGCGTTCGTACCATGCAGTATCGTACGAAATTTCAAAATCTTGGTCATCGTCTACGATAAATTCGAAGTAGTCTCTTTTGCCCGGAAGCACAAATAGGTACATTCCGCGTTGCAATTTTTGAGTTCCTGTGAAATTTGCTACCCCGTTTTTGTCAATTACAGCTGTATCTCTTAAATATTTTGAACCGATGTGATGATCGGCCAAAAATACAGTGTCTCCCTTGTAAATGGTTGTGGGCGATGCTTTTACGTTATCTGGTGTAAGTGTTTTTATTTTGAATCGCAAGGAATAATTCCCGGGCTCTCTGCCATCCCATGCTTTGCCGTTTGTGATTTTAGGATAGGCTCCATGGACGTTGGGCTTAACAGCCGTAGTAGCTCGTTGGTAGGGCTTGATACGGGTGGGCTGGGGTATAGGTTGAAACTTTGATGGGGTTGAATTTTGTGCCAATATGGGCGAAGACAACACCAAGGAACCTAAGATAAACAGTGTGGATTTACTTAAAAATTTCAACATAATTGTATGACCTTGTTTTAACTCTGCAATTTAATGACAATTTTTGTTCCAAAATGGTTGTTTATGGTTGAACAATTAAGTTTTTACGACCAAGTGTATGAGGTAGTACGTTCCATTCCCTATGGACGTGTAACTAGTTACGGTGCAATTGCTAAATTTTTGGGATCTGGTAGAAGCAGTAGATTGGTGGGATGGGCCATGAATGAGTCTCATTTTAAAACCCCACCGGTGCCGGCTCATCGCGTTGTTAATAGAAACGGTATGCTAACGGGGAAAATGCATTTTGTTCCACCCGAATCCATGGCAGAGCAATTAATATTGGAAGGTGTTTTAGTTGAAAATGATACAATTGTAAACTTTTCGGACGTGTTTTGGGATCCTGCTGTAGAGCTTGGTTTTGCGAGTTAGAAAACAGATTAATTCTGCCTTGAAAACGAATGGTGCTCTCCACGAGTAAATGATGTAGCATCTAAAAATGCAACACCTTTCTTTAATACGTGCTACTTTGATTTAAATAATCCCCACCACTGGGTTTTGGGGTAGGGCGCGATAATATCGATCGCTGGTTGGGTGGTAACGGCATGCGGGGAAATAAGTCGGTGCGAGTGCAATGCGATACTTTTATCTGGCAGCGGTTCTGCGGCTCCGTATTTTACATCCCCTAAAATGGGGCATCCCATTTTGGAAAGTTGCACCCGTATTTGGTGAAATCTGCCTGATTCTAGGGTGATTTCGTACAAGAATTTACCGCCATAATTATTAATTAGTTTAAAATACAAGGTGGCGGGTTTGGTGTTGTTTCGGGGGCTGTTGTATGCATGGGCGCGATGCGTTACTCCGTCTTTCGATACGTGGTGATGTAAAACTCCTTCTTCTTCTGGCAGTGCCCGTGTGGTTAATGCATGGTAGATTTTGGTGTTTGATTTATTTCTGAAAACCTCATTCATCCGCGTAAGTGCTTTTGATGTTTTTGCCAATACTAATACTCCGCTTACGGGCCTATCTATTCGATGTATTAACCCTACGAATGCTTTTCCAGGCTTGTTGTATTTTTCGGCAATGTATCGTTCTGCCCATTCTAATAAATGAAAATCGCCTGTTTGATCGCCTTGAACGGCCATACCTGCGGGTTTATTAATCGCCAACAAATGATTGTCTTCCCAAAGAACTTGAACCACCACAATACAAAGTTAATGGTAATATCGGTTTCCGATAGTGGCTTTGTCCTATTTTTGCATTCCTTTTCATGAAAAACCCATTTGTACTTTACAAAGAGCAGATAACTACGATGCTCAAATTGGCCTATCCCATTGTCTTGGGTCAATTAAGTGTAGTGCTTATGGGGGTGGCGGATACCGTGATGGTTGGTGATTTGGGCGATGATTTTTTGGCCAGTGCAAATCAGGCAAATAACATATTTTTTATGGCATGCGGATTAACCTTTGGGGTGTTATTTGCAATTTCTACGTTGGTGAGCATAAAAGTAGGGCAGGGGAAGGCGAGCGATGGTTTTATAACGTATCGGGCGGGATTGGTAATCGCTATGATATTATTTGTTGCGCAATTTTCTGTGATGCAGATATTGGTGCATAATTTTCATTGGCTCAATCAGAAAGGGAGAGTGAACGAATTAGCTCCGGGTTTTTTGAATATTATTTCCTTAAGCATTTTTCCATTATTGATAAATGTTGTAACTCGGCAATTTACAGATGGATTGGGGCATACCAAGGTTGCGGTTGTAATTTCAACTGGCGGATTATTATTGAATGTTTTATTGAATTATTTGTGGATTTATGGCCATTGGGGGTTTGAGGCAATGGGGTTAAATGGTGCTGCCTATGCAACCTTGGTTTCTCGAACCATTATGGCATTATCTGGACTTTGGTACATTCGATATTCTCGATTTATGAGAACTTATGTACCGAAGAAAATGCCGGGTTGGAATCAAATAAAAGTGGAATTACCTCAAATTTGGAAGTTGGGTATTCCTGTTGCTCTGCAGACCTTTGCGGAGTGGGCGTGCTTTGGTTTGTCTGGAGTAATGATTGGTTGGTTCGATGAAAAGCAGTTGGCAGCTCACGCTGTGGCCTTGAATGTGGCGTCTGTGGCGTATATGGTAGTTAGTGGCATTGCAATGGCGGGTGCAATATTGGTGGGTAATGCTTACGGGGAAGAAGATAGGGTAAAAATTAGGCATACGGCCCACGCTGTATTTTTGGTGATAGCCGTTTTTGAGTTAGTGAACATGGTGATTTTTGTGGTATTTAATCAACAAATCGCTGGATTATATAAATTATCCGATGGTGTGATGCCTATAATCTTACCACTATTCTTACTTGCAGCGGCATTTCAGGTTGCCGATGGTATACAAGCCGGTGCCATGAATATGCTACGGGGAGTGAAAGATGTAAATTGGTCGTCTGGGTTATCCATAATTAGTTATTGGGTAGTAAGTTTACCCTTAAGTTATATTCTGGGTGTAACCATGGGTTGGGAGGTTTATGGTGTGTGGTTAGGATTTACCATTGGGTTGTTTGTAGCTGCTATTTTGGGTACTTGGCGTTTCTATCACCACATTCGAATCATGAAGTTTGACAATAGTGATTCGGGAATACCGGTTGTTGCGCATTAAATTTGCTCCATGCGTTCAATTTCGCTATTAATTTTTAGTTGTTTTTCGATAATGCTTCATGCCCAGCAAGGACAGACACCAAAGCGTTGGAATAATGTCTTAGAAGTTGGAGCGATGCCGTCTATTAGCGGAAGAATAATATCGGCATATACTCCTGATCTTGCAGGCGGGTATAGCGAATCGGGCTTAATGGATTCTTTTAAAATCGCCGATAAATCACTGCAAACTTTGAATTTCTTTGTAACCTATCAAAATCGGAAAAAGAAATATTCAGGAATGACCGTAGGGGCAGGGTTGGTAACTACGGGGTTTGATCGAGTGAAAACGGGGGCCATGTTTGGATACCAAATACATCCAACCTTGGAGGTCTACGATAATCAGGTGGTAGCGGGTGATATGGAAGTGCATTATGAGTTTCGATCTGCCTATTTAGCGGGGTTGATTGCTTGGGATAAGCGTTTGGATGGTAGTGGATTTCAGATAAAACAAGGATCTGTATGGATGCAAGCCGGTCTGATGCCTGCCTTATTGCTAAATCACGGTTTGAAGATTAATACTATCGGATTTCTGTTGCCAGAAGGGAACGGAATTGTTCGAGACGATGTTTATGGGACTACGGTAGATACAGGATTAGTAATTAACAAAGCTTCGAGTGTTAAGGGCAATGCGTTTTTTACCCTGTCGGGCCGATTGGAATACGAACTATCCGTGGGAATGCGTATCGCCTTTAGTCCGCGTTTAATGATTCCGTTGTTGCCCAATGCACGCGGAGCGCAAACCTATTGGTCGCCCTTGTTTGGAATGCAAATAGGTTTGTGTGTTCCCATTGAGAATTGATACATAAAATTGAGAGTTAACCCCTAGATTAACAGATTTATCGTATAAAAAAAGCGAACTTTCCGAAGAAAATTCGCTTTCATATTTAAATTTTGTTTTCTAATTGAATTACTTACCGTTCATTTTAGCGCGGTAATATTCTTTATTTAGATTGGCGATTACGCTTAATGGAATTTGTTTTGGGCATTCTGCTGAGCAAGCACCGGTATTGGTACAAGCGCCAAATCCTTCGGCATCCATTTGGTTTACCATCGCCACTACGCGCGTTTCTCTTTCTGGCTGGCCTTGGGGCAATTTAGCCAATTGAGTAACCTTTGCACCAACAAATAACATAGCACTGGCATTTTTACAGGCACTTACACATGCTCCACAACCAATACAAGTAGCTGCTTCAAATGCTTCGTCCGCAACCTCTTTAGGGATTAGGATGGCATTAGCATCTACCGCGTTACCAGTATTTACAGAAACGAAACCACCGGCGGAAATAATTCTATCAAAGGCGCCTCGGTTTACGCTTAAATCTTTAATTACCGGGAATGCATTGGCTCTCCATGGTTCAACGGTGATGGTATCGCCGTCTTTGAAGCTGCGCATGTGCAATTGGCAAGTAGTAACGCCTCTTTTGGGGCCATGAGGTCTTCCATTGATAACCATGGAACACATACCACAAATTCCTTCGCGGCAATCGTGGTCGAAAGCAATCGGCTCTTTGCCAGTTTCGATCAATTGTTCGTTTAGAACATCGAACATTTCCAAGAAACTCATGTCCGGATTGGCAACTACCTTGTGCTCTTCAAATCGTCCGGAGGCATTGGTATTTTCCTGTCTCCAAACTTTGAGCGTGATATTCATGTCGTGATTCATGGTTGTATTATTTGTAAGAACGTTGTTGAACTTTAATGTTTTCGTAATTTAATTCTTCTTTGTGTAACTGCCAATCGGAGCCTTTGTATTCCCAAGCAGAAACATAAGCGTATTTGTCGTCATCGCGCATTGCTTCCCCTTCTTCGGTTTGGTATTCTTCGCGAAAGTGTCCACCACAACTCTCATTTCTGTCAAGAGCATCGATACACATTAATTCGCCTAACTCTAAGAAATCGGCAACTCTACCTGCTTTGTCTAATTCTGGATTGAATTCCTCTATTTTGCCAGGTACGCGAACGTTTTTATAGAAATCTTCACGTAAGGCACGAATTTCAGAGATTGCCTGTTTTAGACCGGCCTCGTTTCTTGCCATACCGCATTTGTCCCACATAATTAAACCTAATTCTCTGTGGTAACTTTCAACAGAACGTTTGCCGTTAATATTCATCAACTGTTGAATTCTGTCATTAGCAGCTTTTTCAGCAGCAACAAACGCCTCGTGATCGGTAGTAATGGGCTTGGTATGAATTTCTTTACTTAGGTAATTTCCGATAGTGTAAGGAATTACGAAATAACCATCGGCCAAACCTTGCATCAATGCGGAAGCACCTAAACGGTTGGCACCGTGATCTGAGAAATTGGCTTCACCCAAAGCATAGAGCCCAGGAACGGTTGTTTGTAATTCGTAATCAACCCACAATCCACCCATCGTGTAGTGCACTGCAGGGTATATGCGCATGGGGGCTTCGTATGGATCCTCGTCAGTAATTTGTTTGTACATATCAAACAAGTTGCCATACTGTTCTTTTACTACTTCTTTACCAAGGGATAATAGAATGTCTTCGGAAGGGTTTTCAATACCGCGTTTTGAGGCTTCGGCTCTTCCGTATTTGTTTACCATATTGTATCTGAAGTCCAGATAAACTGCCATTTTGCTGCTTCCAACACCATAGCCAGCATCGCAACGTTCTTTTGCTGCTCTTGAAGCGATATCGCGAGGAACCAAATTACCAAAAGCAGGGTATCTGCGCTCTAAGTAGTAGTCTCTTTCTTCTTCAGGAATATCGTTGGGGTGTCTATTGTCGCCTTGCTTTTTCGGAACCCAAATTCTTCCATCGTTTCTCAAAGATTCACTCATCAGGGTAAGTTTACTTTGATAATGACCAGAAACGGGGATACAAGTAGGGTGAATTTGTGTGAAACATGGATTGCCGAAGTATGCACCTTGTCTATGTGCTTTCCAAGCGGCTGTAACATTAGACCCCATGGCATTGGTAGATAGATAGAATACGTTTCCATATCCACCGGTGCAAAGTAACACGGCGTGTCCGAAATACCTTTCCAATTTACCAGTTACTAGGTTACGGGCGATAATGCCACGTGCTTTTCCATCGATGATAACCAACTCGATCATTTCATGTCGGCTATACATTTTTACATTACCAAGACCAACTTGTCTTTCAAGTCCGCTGTAGGCACCAAGTAGTAATTGTTGACCTGTTTGACCTGCGGCGTAGAAAGTACGCTGAACTTGGGTGCCACCGAAAGAACGGTTGCTCAATGTTCCGCCGTATTCACGAGCAAAGGGGACACCGGCAGCAACGCACTGGTCTATAATATTGGTAGATACTTCAGCAAGGCGATGTACATTGCCTTCGCGAGCGCGGAAGTCACCGCCTTTGATTGTGTCATAAAATAAACGGTGAACCGAGTCTCCGTCGTTTTGATAGTTTTTAGCAGCATTGATACCACCCTGAGCGGCAATGGAATGCGCACGACGTGGGCTGTCTTGAAAACAGAAGGCTTTTACTTTGTATCCAAGTTCTGCCAAGGTTGAGGCAGCGCTGGATCCAGCCAAACCTGTACCTACTACAATAATTTCGAGGTTTCTTTTGTTGGCAGGGTTAACCAAGGGAACAGAACTTTTATAGCTCTTCCATTTTTCCGATAACGGGCCCTGAGGAATTTTAGCATCGAGTTTCATAGGTATTCTAATTATTTAATTAAGCCCAAAAAGATAGTTACGGGCATGCTAGCGAATAAAAAAGGAATGATGATAGAAAACCAAGTACCTACAGTTTGGATTATTGGAGTGTAGGATTTATGGTTAACGCCTAATGTCTGAAAGGCACTTTGAAATCCATGCAATAAATGATAAGAAAGACTTAAACATCCCAATACATAAATAACTACTGCCATGGGGTTTTGAAAAACAGCAACCATCACGGTAAACATGGTATTCTCTTCGTTGATGCTATGCAAAAAGCGAGCTTCAACCCAGAAGTGACGAAGGTGAACTACCAAGAAAAGTAAGATGATGGTACCTAACAGTCCCATGCTTCTGCTGTACCATGTGCTGTTAGCAGAAGAACCATTAACGGCGTAGTTTTGAGGTCTGCGTTTTGCATTGGTAGATGCTAAATACAAACCTTGAACAACGTGTAAAATCAGACCTAAGAATAGTCCGATTTCCATGGCGCGAATGTACCAGGTGTGTCCCATGAATTCGGCAGCGATATTGAAGGTTTCTCCACCATCGTTCATGTAAATTAATGCGTTAATTCCGCAATGCACAACCAGAAAGGTAATTAAAAAGATTCCGGTAAGTGACATAATGAGTTTTCTGCCAAGACTGGAAGAAAATAGAAACGAGAACAAATTCATACTGTATTAAATTGTCTGTTAGTTGGGAGCAAAAATAAGGTTTTTTGACCTAAAACTAATGATTGTTAGTGTTTCAGTGTAGGTATTTGGAATGCATTCAAATAAGGAGGTAGTGCCCTGAAATTTAATTGATTGCGCGAATGGTAAAGGAGGTTGTTGCAACAGGTTTGCTTAGGAATTTTAAACCTAAGATTATACAAACGAAAAACCTACAGGTTCATGGCCTGATATTTTTGTACGTATTTGCCGAAAATATCAAATTCTAAGTTCACTTGATCGCCCTCTTCCAAATTTTTTAAATTGGTATGTTCCCACGTGTATGGAATGATGGCTACGGAAAAAGCATCGGGAAAGGAGTCTACTACCGTTAAGCTAATTCCATTTACTGAAATGCTCCCCTTATTTACGGTGATACCAGCTTCTCTATCGTGTTGGATGAAAATTAAATAGGATCCATCAACATCGTGAATCTCGTCGATGAGTCCGATGCAATCTACATGTCCCTGTACATAATGTCCATCAAATCGGCCGGTCACCGGTAAGCATCGTTCGATATTTACGAGATCGCCTATTTTTAATAGCCCTAAATTGGTTCTTTGTAGTGTTTCGGCAATGGCGGTAACCCAATATCCTTGTTCCGATTTTTCGGTAACAGTTAAGCATATTCCGTTGTGAGAGATGCTTTGGTCTATGGAAATTTCATCCAGAAATGGACAGGAGATATGAAAATGTATGTTCGTCTGACTGGAACGGATATCTAAGACGACCGCGATTGTTTCGATGATGCCTGTAAACATGATGATTTGTCGAAGTTATGACAAAAAACATACAATTCAAATCCAAAGTTGTTTATGACAGTTTGTCTTAATATCTTTTTTGGCAAAAAAGTTGAACAATTGTGTGGGAAATAAGAGAATTTACAAACGAAGAATATGGAAAATACTCATTTAGAACAGGAAAACGAGGAATTAAAAAACGAATCAAACAATAATGAGACTGATTCCGTTTCTGCCGAAGAGAACGGTGGCTCTGACAATGTTGCCGCATCTGATACGGATGGGAGTGTAGAAAGTGACACTATGGCTAAGGATGTTACCCAGCTATTACAAGATGAAAAAGATAAATATCTTCGATTGTACAGTGAATTTGATAACTATAGAAAGCGAACTGCGAAAGACAGATTGGAGTGGATGCAAACCGCTTCCAAAGATTTAATCGTAAGTTTGTTGCCGGTGGTTGATGATTTTGAACGAGCACTGAAGGCAATGGATCAAGCATCTGAAAACAATGAGTCGGCTAAAGAGGGTATTTTATTGATTTATAATAAATTGATGGGTATTTTACAGAAGTCTGGTTTGCAGTCTGTTTCGAGTATCGGAGAGGTGTTTGATGTTGAAAAGCACGAGGCTATTACTCAGTTTGCTGCTCCTAGTGAAGATTTGAAGGGTAAGGTTATAGACGAAGTTGAAAAAGGGTACATGTTACACGATAAAATAATTCGATTCGCCAAAGTTGTGGTTGGCAATTAATAAACCATTGAATGAGCAAAAGAGATTTTTATGATATTTTAGGGGTTAGCAAAAGTGCTTCCGCCGATGAAATAAAAAAAGCTTACCGGAAGTTAGCAATTAAATACCACCCCGATAAAAATCCGGGGGATAAAGAGGCCGAGGAGAATTTCAAAGAAGCGGCTGAGGCGTATGATGTATTGAGTAATCCTGAGAAGAAACAGCGTTATGATCAGTTTGGCCATGCTGGTATGGGCGGTGGCGGCGGATATGGTGGCGGGGGGTTCAGTATGGATGATATCTTCTCGCAGTTTGGTGATATTTTTGGGGATGGTGATGTTTTTGGGTCGTTCTTTGGAGGCGGAGGTCGCGGTGGATCTCGAAGAAGTGTAGGTTCAAACATTCGGATTAAATTGAAACTCACCTTGTCTGAAATGAAATCTGGCGTAGAGAAGAAGGTGAAATATCGCCGAATGGTAGAGGCAGAAGGCGTGAAGTACGGAACCTGTAAGCAGTGTAATGGCCAGGGAAGCGTACGCAGAGTTACCAATACGTTCTTAGGTCAAATGGCTACTTCAAGCCCTTGTCCTGTTTGTAATGGTTTAGGGAAAATGGTTGAAAGTAAACCCAAAGATGCCAATGAACAGGGTTTAATTTCGCAGGAGGTGGAGACTTCGATTAAAATCCCAGGAGGAGTTGCGGAAGGCATGCAACTTAGCATGAATGGTAAAGGAAATGCTGGTCCTGGTGGCGGAGCCTCCGGTGATTTGATCGTATTAATTGAAGGTATCGAACACGAAGACCTTACCCGTGATGGCAACAATGTATTGTACAATTTGTGGATGAGCTTTCCGCAAGCGGCATTAGGGGATTCGGTGGAAGTTCCAACCTTAGATGGCAAAGTAAGAATTAAAATTGATGCCGGGACACAGGCTGGAAAAGTTCTTCGATTAAAAGGAAAAGGATTTCCAGAAATTAACGGCTACGGCACAGGAGATCAATTGGTTGTAGTAAATGTGTATGTACCCACAAAATTAAATTCAGAAGAAAAGGCCACCATGGAGAAGTTGTTGGATGCTGAGAATTTTAAGCCCAACGACAAGGAAAAATCGTTCTTCGATAAAATGCGAGATTTCTTCAGTTAATAGTGGAGTTTTAACGCATTAAAAAAAGAGAGGCCCATCGGTGAAGATGAGCCTCTCTTTTTTATTTGATTGAAATTAGGGTATCACTTCTAGTTGGAAAGACGACTTTTTAGTTCGCTATTGATGGCTTCTAAAAAGTCTTCGGTATATAAATACTGGTCTTCAGTGACTTTATCTCCATAGATACAAACTGCCAAGTCTTTTGTCATTTTACCGCTTTCAACAACATCTACGCAAACTTTCTCTAGTGTATTACAGAAATTGATTAATTCTTGGTTGTTATCTAAGTTTCCGCGGTGTATCAAACCTCTTGTCCATGCGAAAATAGACGCGATGGGGTTGGTTGAAGTTTTTTTACCTTGTTGATGCATGCGGAAATGTCGGGTAACAGTTCCGTGTGCTGCTTCAGCTTCCATGGTTTTTCCATCGGGCGTTACTAAAACACTGGTCATAAGTCCTAAGGATCCAAATCCTTGAGCAACGGTATCGGATTGAACATCACCGTCGTAGTTTTTGCAAGCCCAAACGAAGTTTCCATTCCATTTTAAGGCAGAGGCAACCATATCGTCAATTAGGCGATGTTCGTAGGTGATTCCTTTAGCATCCATGGTTGCTTTGAACTCATTTTCATAGATTTCTTGGAAAATATCTTTGAATCGACCATCGTATTTTTTTAAGATGGTATTTTTGGTGCTTAAATACAAGGGCCAACCTTTTTGAATGGCTGTATTGAAACAAGAACGTGCAAACCCTCGAATACTCTCTTCGGTATTGTACATTGCCAAGGCAACGCCATCGCCCTTGAAATTGTAGACTTCGTGTTCAATTACCTGACCGTCTTCGCCTTCAAATTTGATAGTAAGTTTACCTTTCCCTTTGGTTACGAAGTCGGTAGCGCGGTATTGGTCTCCGAAAGCGTGTCTTCCAATACAAATTGGAGCCGTCCAATTGGGAACTAGACGAGGAACATTAGAACAAACAATAGGTTCGCGAAATACTGTACCATCTAAAATATTGCGGATCGTTCCGTTAGGGCTCTTCCACATTTGTTTAAGGTTGAATTCCTTAACTCGAGCTTCATCAGGAGTGATAGTAGCGCATTTAATTCCAACATTATATAATTTGATGGCTTCAGCGGCATCAACGGTAACTTGATCGTTGGTTGCATCGCGATGTTCCATTCCTAAATCGTAGTATTTAATATCTAAATCTAAATAAGGAAGGATTAATTTGTCTTTGATGAAATGCCAAATGATACGGGTCATTTCGTCGCCATCCAGTTCAACTACTGGGTTTGCTACTTTTATTTTGGTATGGCTCATAGTAATTAATTACAAATATAGGTTCTGTGAATCTAGGATATGGAAAAAGTCAATTCCTTTTGATTAAGGTTAGGGGAATTTGGGGAATTGTTGGAAGTCTGGTTGGCGCTTTTCGAGGAAAGCTTTTTTCCCTTCTTGCGCTTCTTCCGTGAGGTAATAGAGCAATGTAGCATCACCTGCTAATTCCATTAACCCGTGCTGACCGTCTAATTCAGCGTTGAAGGCACGTTTCAGCATTCTAATGGCCATCGGTGAACGTTGTAAAATGGTGTTGCACCAGTCTATTGTTTCGTCTTCCAGCATTTCTAATGGGACTACCTTGTTTACCAAACCCATTTTTTCGCATTCGTCTGCTGTATATTGGCGACAAAGGAACCAGATTTCTCTGGCCTTTTTCTGTCCAACGTGTCTAGCGAGATAGGACGAACCAAAACCGCCGTCAAATGAACCCACTTTCGGGCCAGTTTGTCCGAATTTCGCGTGATCAGCAGCCAAGGTTAGGTCGCACACCACGTGTAGTACATGTCCACCGCCAATAGCATAACCATTAACCATGGCAATTACCGGCTTAGGCAGGGAACGGATTTTCTTGTGTAAGTCTAAGACATTTAATCGGGGAACGCCGTTGTCATCAACATAACCACCAATTCCTTTTACGTTTTGGTCTCCGCCACTGCAAAACGCCTTATCGCCAATGCCTGTAAGGACTACTACACCAATGTCTTGTCTTTCTCTGCAAATATCGAAAGCGTCCAACATATCCATTACCGTTTGCGGGCGGAATGCGTTGTAAACTTCAGGACGGTTGATGGTTACCTTAGCAATGGCACCGTGTTGTTCAAATAATATATCTGAATAGGATTTAATGGGATTCCAAACTCTTGCGCTCATAGGAAATTGCGCTGCAAAGATAAGCAACAATTTCGGCGTAATTCATGAATTCGGAAGCGATTAACTCAAGTTTAAACTTAATCCAAGGGTTAGTAAACGCATTGGGTAAGCCTCGTTTGCTCTGAATATACTGCTAGTAGAATAACTCATGTATAGTCCTACGTCTCCATATTCCATCTGTACTGTTGGCATCAGCATAAAATCGTTGAGATTGAAATCATCCACCACCTTATTTTTGGATTTGTCTTTAAATCGTGTACGGAAACTGGAATATACTAGGTAATTCGCTGTAAATCCTGCGCGAATGGTTAGGTTTGAGTTATCAATATTACTCGTGAAACCTAGGGCTAATGGGACGCCAATGTAGTGGGTGGATAATTGGCTTTCAATTTGTTCGGGGTTTGGATCCACGGTGGGGTCAAGCGATTGATTGGTAAAAACCGGTTTATTCGGTAAAATAACGGTGGTAGGGTCTTGGAATCGGAAATCGAAATTGTCGTATCTAAATCCGCTAAAAAATCTGATTTTTCCTTTGATGAGGTTGTATCCCCAAGAAGATTCTACACCCATGTGATCGCTGCCAACCCGCTTAAGCTGGGGCATTGCATCGGGCTGAACAGGCAGTAGTGTTGTGTTATTAAAGGCCTTGAATGAGGGTCCGGGTTCATTCATTTGATAAGCATTGTTTAGGCCATAGTAGAATCTTAGTCCGTGAATTACGGCTTGCGGTTTGGTTTGCTTCTTACGTTTTATGGTATAAACACCTGGTGTTAATTCAACATTGTTAGGTAATAAAATTTTATAGTTTTGTTCTGTTTCAATAACTGTTTTAGGTGATTGGGATTCAGATGATTTATCCACTGGAGGCGCCGATTTATCCATTGGAGGGACCGATTTTTCTATGGAATTGGTATTTTCTTTGGAAGAGGGGTTTGCATTTTTTACGATTTGTTTAACCTCTTTATTCTGTAAGGCCTCATCCATGATTTTCACTACCTCTTTTACTAATTTTCCATTTGCATCAAATTCTTTGTATTCATAGTACAAGGTATCATAATCACCACTTAGAACAACTTGTTTTTTTACCGTGTTCGCATTGGCGATATTATTCGCAGAACTTTTCGATGGTTCTTTCGGCATTGGAGGGAAAACAGGAGCCCCCAAGGCTGGATTCTCTTGGTGCTTTTTTGCTATTTTCTGAACGGTATCGGTCCAAACAATCATTGCTGAATTATATTCTTGCCATGCGGTTGTTACGGAATTGGGGGAAGTAGATACCTTGCTGTTGATTTTTCGAATTAATGTGTCTCCTTTGAAGGTGATCACGGTGTTTTTAGTTTCCTCTACAGGCGAATTGCCTTCTATTGTTTGTGCTTTTACAGTAAGCATTGGGGTACCCGAGAGTAATGCCAATAAAAATGGAAGTAAATGCTTATTCATGTTGTAATGGTTTATTTATTGTTGGTGGTTTGATGTTTGATAAACAGGGACTTGGTTAATATCCAATTCAAATCGGAAAGGAGGGATAAGTCCTATTTTTTCTTCTTTGATGGGTTGTATTTTGATGTTTGGGAGTTGGCCTTTACGCATCATTTCTTTTACGTTGTATGCCACAAATTGTCGTTTTGATTTTGCACTAATTGGTTGTGTATTTACCACGGTTATCACCGTTTCATCTATGTTGGCAAACTGTTGATTTACAGGTGTTTGATGTGAATTAATTGCTAATTCAGCGTTGTTTTGCACATGGAAATAATCACTTTTATTTTTGTGTTGTGATGCTTGAGCAATAGTAGAAAGATAATCTTCGGTAGCTGAAATTAACGGATGTGTTGATTTTTCTAAATTCGAGACCATTGTAGGATTACTTTTGGAATGCTCTTCCGAATTATTGGCTACTAGATGTGTTCGTTTCTTTTTTAAATTATCCATTTGGGTTGTGGATGATTTAGTGTTTGAAAGCTGATTTTGTTTAGAAGATTTTGCCAATTCTGTACTGTTGTACTCCGAACTTTGGTTTTGTAGTCTCTCGGAAGAAGAACTTGTTATTTTGGTTTGGGTGCTCGGTGTTTGGTACATCCAATTCCAAGCAATGAATCCCAATAAAACAATAGCTGCTGCAGTTGAATACTGGGCGATGGCCGATCCCAACCGAATAGAATACCGTTTTTTTGATAGGGTTAATGGAGCAGTTGAATCATCTAAACGGGTATGAATATCATGGTTATCGTAGGGTTTGCTTTCGAAATGCATACCCTGTGAAAATCGTTTTAATCCATTTTTATCATTGTAGATGAGATCGTTTCCCCAGTTTGATAATGGTTGGGTGATTTCAGTGGTTGAATAAATTTTTCCATTGGAAAGTGTTGAGTCCGTTAGATAGGTGCTTTTTAGTTGCAGGTAAAGATGCGCTATTTCGGGATTTTCTTGAATCTGTTTTTCCCAAAATAGTAATTCTTCTCCGCAAAGATTCCCTTCGGCTAATTCAAACAACATCCATTCAATTTCTTCTTGTTTCATCGTTAGGCGGTTAATGGATTTGTACCCAGTTTCATTTTCATGGTTTGACGTGCCCGGAAGATGTAAACTTTAACTTGAGATTCATTGAGGTTGGTAACTTCTCCGATTTCGGCATAGGAGTATCCTTCATAATCACGAAGTAATAATACGGTTCTCAATAATGGAGTTAATTCGTCCAAGGCTTTTTGAAGAATTTCTTTTAGTCTATGGTCTGTTGACGATGATTCGGTTTTGGGATGATCGCCAGCACTCAAAGCATCGATATCGGTAGTGAATTTTCTTTTACGAAATTCATCCACTATGCAATTATTGGCAATAGTGAAAAGATAACTCTTTGCTTTCTCTATTTGAATATTTGCGTGTTTCATCCAAAACTTTTCAAACGATATTTGAACAATTTCCTTTGCGTCATCTTCGGTGCGTAAATGCCGGAATGCAAATCTATAAATTGCATCCGCGTACTTTTCCACGCACTGATTGTAATCATCGGAAGTCATTGTCCTTGGGTTGTTATACGACCAACAGATGCAAAAGTTACAGTAACTTTGGGAAAATTTAAGATTTATCGATGAAGTGGTTTGAAAGTTGGTTTGATACCGAGTATTATCATTTGTTATATAAGCATAGGAACTATGAGGAAGCGCGAATTTTTATAGAGAAATTGGTGCATTTTCTATCATTGAAACAGGGGTGTCGTGTAGTAGATATAGGTTGCGGGAAGGGGAGGCATGCTATGGTATTGGCTGATTTAGGGTTGAACGTATGGGGGTTGGATTTGAGTGAAAACAGTATTGCCTATGCAAAGGGTAAGGTGGAAGAGTTAGGGTTTGGCGGTATTGATTTTAGCGTACATGATATGCGAGAACCCTATCCTATTGGAGATTTGAGTGCAGTATTTAATTTATTTACCAGTTTTGGTTATTTTGAAAACACAGCAGATGATTTAAAAGCGGTTAGGGCAATGGCTGGTAATTTGATTTCGGGTGGATACGTAGTTCAAGATTATCTTAACGCGGCTCCACTAATTGCACAAGCGGAAAATGGACTGCTTCAGCCGCTAACATGGCAAACCATTGATGGGGTTGATTTTGGTACGGAGAAGCGGATTGCCGATGGTAGGATTTATAAAAAAATCTTCGTTGATGATAGAAGGGGTGAAGAGCAAGGTAAATCGGTTAATCGCTTGGAATTTCAAGAAGAAGTGAAAATCTATTCATCCTCTGCATTGGTGGATCTTCATCGTGACAGCGATTTACAGTTAGTAAAAATGTTTGGTAACTATCAATTAGATGACTTTGACAAAGATTTTTCTCCAAGAATCATCATAGTTTCGAAAAAAAAATAGATATTCCGAGCATGAGTTTGATGTTTATCCTGGATCCCGTAGACAAAGTGGTTTTTACATGGATAAACTACGATTTTTCACATCCGCTGCTAGATCCTTTGATGGTGTTTTTAAGCAGTAAATGGACCTTTATTCCCGCTTATTTGCTAATTATCTATTTGTATCTCAAAAAATTTGGCAAACGTGTTTGGGTGCCAATTGTATTAACATTTGTTGCTTTTGGCTTGGCTGATAGCATTAGTTCGAGGATTTTAAAACCATTAACCAAGCGCACAAGGCCTGTTTTCGAGGAAACCATGAATGCTCCCATTGCCGAGAAACCAGTAAGGTTACCTGATGAAAAACCGGGTAGTAAATACGGTTTTGTTAGCAGTCACGCTGCCAATATGTTTGCTGTTTTAGGATTGGCTACGATGGTTTTAGGACTAAGTTCGGGAAAGCGCATTGCCTTTTACGGAATTGCTGCGGCAGTAGCATATTCACGAGTTTATTTAGGTGTGCATTATCCGGGAGATGTTGTTTTTGGAGGCTTATTGGGATATTTGATTGCAAGATTTTTGTATTGGTTGGCGGAAAATAGACGGTGGTTATCGGCAAGAAATACCTAGGCAGTTGTACCTTTGCAGTAAATTATGAATTCGTTTGAATACATTTTGGTGAATAAGGAGGTAGCTCCGTTTGTTGCCTTGATTCAATTAAATAGACCCAAAGAGTTGAATGCATTAAATCTTCAACTCATGGGTGAAATTCGAGACGCTTTGTTGGCATTGGATGCCGATGATTCAGTTCGGGCAATTGTGATAACGGGCAACGATAGAGCGTTTGCTGCGGGTGCGGATATTAAACAGATGGCTGGGAAATCGGCTATTGACATGTTGAAAATTGATCAGTTTACCACTTGGGATACCATTCGTAAAACAAAAAAACCAATTATAGCCGCGGTGAGTGGATTTGCTTTGGGTGGAGGTTGTGAATTGGTGATGCACTGCGATATGATCGTGGCATCGGAAACCGCACAATTTGGTCAGCCGGAAATTAATATTGGTGTTATGCCCGGTGCTGGAGGTACCCAACGACTAACGAAGGCCGTGGGCAAGGCGTTGGCGATGGAAATGGTATTAACGGGACGATTTATTTCTGCTGATGAAGCAAAAGCTGCTGGTTTGATTAATAAAGTTGTGCCTGTTGAATTGTATTTGGAGGAAGCGATAAAAATGGCATCGGCTTGTGCTGATAAGAGCCCAATAGCAATTCAGTTAGCGAAGGAAAGTGTTTTGAAATCCTTCGATTCGCATTTGCAAGAAGGATTGTACTTTGAGCGCAAAAATTTCTATTTGCTGTTTGCTACTGAAGATCAAAAAGAAGGGATGTCTGCATTTGTTGAAAAGCGCAAGGCGGATTTCAAAGGTCAGTAACTAAAAGTGAAAATCAACTTCGGGTATAGCGGTTGTACCTAACGGCAATGTACTGTTCCTATTATATCTGAATGAAATCAGGAATCACTGTAGAGAATGAACCTAAGTGATTCAGGAGTTTACCACCTAGCAATTAATTTACGGGTGTTAATACCGCATTTATAAACTCATAAGGTTTGCTGGCCGATGCCGTTTTTTTCCAAATGCATACCAAAACTGAGGTGTTTTGTGGATTGTAATCCCAGTATATTAAGCTTGGGTACAAATCTCTTACGGATTGACGGATGGGTTCGTAGTTGAACGTCATCGATTTTTCTACAGAGGAATTATTTGCAGGATTTGAGATTAAGGGAATACTATTAACTGCACTTGGTATCCCACCTGCATTGTTAATGGCCGAGGCCCGTATTACATTTCTATGGATTACATAAGAATTTGGGGAACCTGCTTGATAACCTGAAACCGAGTCTTCCAAGATTAGGACGGAGACATGGTAGTCTCCTTGTAACGCACTGTACGCCGCTGTCTTGTAAGTGATTTCAATAGAATTATTGGTACTTGCTTTTGCTTTTGCAGCAATTCCCATACTCGGTGTTTTGCCCGCAATATTTTTGTTGTAATGAAAAAGTATATCTGCATCTGTAGTGGAAGCGTTTCCTAAATAGCTATTATTCATCCAAAAGGTGGGTACTGCGGTGGAATCGGGTCCGGTGGTGTATCGATGTAATTCGTTAATAAAGGGGGAGACGAATGGAGTATCGTTAGTGGCTGATTTAAAAAATAAGGGTACCAAGTAGGTTAAGGTCTTTACTTGCATATTTACTCCTATTATCGATGGATCTGCAGCGATGGTAGATAAAAATGTAGGATATGCCAAGCTGCCACTAGCGGTTGTATTGGTGGAACCCGAATATAATAGCATCGCTCGTTGTGTTTGAGTTACAGTTAATGGTAGTTCAACCGGTGGCTTGGGTTGCTCGTCTTCACAAGAGGATAAAAAAGCAATGAATAATATCGCTAAGAGTGTTATTGATTTGCTAGTGTATTTTAGGATGGCATTCATGGGTAGGGGTAATTAGAGAAATACGAATGTACGATTTATTCATAAAAAAAAAGACCGCCGATAAGGCGGTCTTTTTCAAAAGTGAATTACTTGTATTAGTCGAAAGCGGCAGTAGAACCGAATTCAACTTTTTGAGTGTTCATAGTTTGTGGAGCTAAACCGCCTTTGTTAGCAGAAGCGATGAAGTACCACTCAGAAGGGTCACCGTAGGGGATCTCAACAGAGAAAGAATACTCAGATAAAGAACCAGCAGCCAATTTAGCAGCGTCAACAGCAGTGCTGAAAGACTGCATGTGGATGTGAACGTGGTCATACTCAGTGATTACGTAAACAGTGCTACCGGATGAAGTTGTGAAGGCAGTACCTTTTCTGTAGTAAGGGTGACCAGCAGTGTTGTAATAATAGTTCATTTGACCGAACCACTTACCGCTAGCATCGGTTGCTACACCTGCAGGGCTGATATCAACTTTTTTCATCAATAAGCCGTCAATTTTATAAGCACCTGAAAGAGCTTCTTTACCGATACCCAATTTAACTTTTACGGTATAGGTGTTGTTTGATTTTGCAGTAGCATCGATAGATAAACCACATTTTGCACCTTCATCAATAACCGCTTGTGCTTTTGATTCCCACATGGTTCTGTTTACAGCTCCACCAACACGGTTGATAGCACCTGTTGGGTAGCCAGCAACGTTTAAAGCAGTAGCAGTAGCAGTAGCATCAGCATTCTCTAGATAGTCACCTACGTGGTAAGTAACAGGGTAGAATTTGTTAGCTCCGAATTTGGTGATTAATTTTTCTGCAACAACGCGTCCGTCTGGGCAATACTGACACCAAGCACCGCTGAAATACTCTAATAAGATTTTCTGGGTGTAGGTAGTTGGAGCTGTTGTGTTGTTGTTGGTCGGCTCATCAGGCTTACAACTCTGCATACCACCTGCCAATATCAAGGCAGCAGCAGCTAAAATGGAAAATTTTTTCATAAGTGTATTAGTATTCGTTTGTGTTGAAAAGCAAATGTAAGGAAATTGAAAATAGATTTCCAAAAAATATTCAAATTATGATGCATAGTTTACCTTTGTTGCATGAGCGGAGCCATAGCTAAACATAGTTTTTGGGCCTCTATAGTGAATTACACAGGCAGTGTAATTGGCTTATTGAGTACGTTTTTCTTATTTCCATTGGTTTTTTCTCCTGCGGAAAATGGAGTTTTTCGCTTATTTATTGAAATGGGTGCTTTGTTGGCAGGTGTAGGTCAGCTGGGAACCGGGTATTCCATTTGGAAGTTTTTCCCTGTTTTTAAAAATGAGAAAAACGGTCACAATGGCATTGGTTTTTGGATTACTCTAGTGCCCTTGATTGGTATTTTAATTGTTTCATTGTTCTTGGCTTTTGGCAAACCTTGGGTAATTCAGTATTTGGGTGAGAAGGGTAAGTCATTTTTGCCTTATTATAATTTGCTTTACCCATTTGTATTTTTCTTTGTATTCAACACGGTGTATGAAGTGTTTTCGGCGGCCATCGGCAAAATCGTGTTTGCATCTTTTCTGCGTGAAAATGTAGTTCGAATCGGATTGGCGCTGATAGGTTTTCTATACTATCAAAATCAATTGGACTTTTGGAGTTGCCTAGTAAGTGTGGCCTTGGTGTACGGTGTTGTTTGCTTCCTGAATATCGTAAGTGTAAGTAGTACAACCCCAATCAGTTATCGGCCGAATTGGAATTTTATACAACAGTCTGATGGATTGAAACGAGAATTTTTAGGATATACTGCCTATTTGTTTTTTACCTATGTGGCGATGTTGGTTTTGCAACGTATGGATTTTTTAATGGTAACAAAAATTCAAGGCATGACGGATACGGGTGTTTATAGTATTGCTTTAAGCATGAGTGTATTAATTGAGATTCCTACGCGCAGTATTTTGCAGATTGCCAACCCCAAATTATCGGAAGCCATTCACAATAACGATCAAGCGGAAGTAAAACGATTGTACGAAAAAACAAGTTTAAATCAGTTTGTTCTAGGTTCGCTGGTGCTACTTGTAATCTGGATAAACATTGATGCATTTTTTTCAATTATGCCCAACGGTGAATTGTATCGCAGTGGTAAGTATGCTGTGTTGTTTTTGGGAATAGGAAAGTTGTTTGTTTTGCTTCAAGGTAATTCTTCGGCGATGCTGATTTTCTCGAAGCGTTACTATTATACCTTAATCGTTAATGTGGTTGCAATTTTTGCGGCTATACGGATGAATCAATGGTTAATTCCCACGATGGGGCTGAATGGTGCGGCTATGGCTACGGGTTTGGTTTGGTTAGTTTCGGGTATGGTTCTTGGGATTTTGGTATGGCGAGTATACGGTATGCAACCAATTAACAAAAATGTTGTTTTAGCCATTCTGATTATGGCAGTATTTATTAGCGTTTCAGAATTCTTTAGACCCTTCCAGAATCAACCGATACTTTCAGCGATAACAGGGAATTTATTGTTATTGCCCGCTTGTTTACTGGTAATTTTCAAATTGAGGATTAGTGAGGATATTATTAGTATGGTAACTAAGCTTACATCGAAATTAAGAAGGTAGATTTTTAAGCGATTAATGAATATCCGTAATGCGAACGGAAAAACTTGTTTGTGTAATTTAAATTTGAATTACTAGGATTGCCGTTATTCCTTGGTAGTTTGTATCTGCTGGAAATGTAAATATTTCTATCACTTTCCAATAATCGAGTTGTTATTTCAGTGGACTAAGAACGTAACGTTTCTATAGATTTTCGTGGGAAAGCATCCACATATCCGCCGGGAGTTAAGTTGTATACTTCGATATTTTTAACGGTTGCATATCGTTGAGTTTCCTCATAACCTGCATGAACTTTCACTAAGCTGTGAAATAATTCCTTAAGTGTTATTTTTCCGGTGGTTCCATCCGGATTTTGTTTTAATAATGGGTGTTTCTGATTTTTATCTTCGTAGAAATGACTTTCGGTTCGGATGATTGTGTTATCATCGGCAACATTAATATTTATATGAAAGTTATGATCGGCTCCTGCAAAATAGATGGTCTTAAATCCATTCTGAATACAGGTCATGATGCAGGAATTTATTACATTTTCGCATTGCGGGGATCCAAGTCTAAGATTGTAAAACCAGTTTTTCACCGAGGGGAATCCATTTACCACGGTATAATTATACGTGTGAAAGGAGATATGTTCATTGGTGGATGCTAAGTGTTTTACTATGAAGCTATTAGCATAGAGTTGAGGGACAAAAAACGTTATCGGCCAGTCTACTAATTTTAGCTCTTCCCATGTTTCATTAATCATGCGTTGGGTTTGCTCGAAGTCGGGTTTAAACGATACGATTGGGTGTTGGTTGGGGTTGTAGTATACGTTTTCGGAAAAATCGAAAAAGTACATATCCAACATTAAGTAATAGGATGGTTTTAGTTGGAAGAAATCGGGTTGACAGCTAAATTTATTGACGGCTAACAATGGAACGGCACTATTATTGGTTTTTAAAAATTCCAATGCCCCTTTTGCCGATGGGCCCGTGCCAAGAATCAATATTTGGGGATTTTTGGGTGAGTATTTGGGAAGAAAGAATTTACTTCGGATGAGAACTTTTGCAACGGAGATTGCAGATTGAATTAGCGAAGCAATCATAGTTCTAGGGTGCTTTGAACGTATTGATTTACCAAGTTGTCCAAGGAATGATGTTTTGAAATAATAAACTCAACAAATTCCCTGAATGCTCCATCTCCTCCTTTTTTTTCACCAATCCAATTCACTTCTTTTTTTACATACTCCATGGCATTGGCAGGGGCTCCACTGAAACCTACTTCCCGGAGTAACGAAATATCGCCAATATCATCGCCGATGTATGCAACTTCACTTAAAGATATATTCAAATCACTGCACAATTTACGGGCAACCTTTAATTTGTTTTGAATGCCCAAGTAGACGTGGTTTATTTTTAATTTTTCCGCTCTTCGTGTTACGATGGGGGTGTTTTCTCCGGTGATGATGGCTACCTCAATACCCAACATTCTGCAGAAAATGAGTCCGGCTCCGTCGCCTGTATTGAATTTTTTAAATTCGTTATCGAACTTATCGTAATACATTCCTCCATCGGTCCAAACACCGTCTATATCGGTAATAATTAATTTGGGTAATTCGGTAAGGAAGCTCATGAGCTAGTTGATGTGTTTTGGGTAAATAATTTCGTTCTCTGGAATGTCTTCTTTGGCAATGGCCCCTACAATACTTGGCTTCTCGTGCCATTTATACCCGTCTCCTGGGGACAGCAGGTGTAGGTCGTTTTCGGCGATTACAGATCCTTTTTTTATGAATTTATTGGTAGCGATGGAGCGTTCTAATTTATGCTTAGCACTCACAGTTGAGTCACAAATAAATACATCCTCTACACCCAATGATCGTTCCATTAAGCGTATGTCTCTAACCATCCGGTGAATGCCATCCACTCCCAAGGAACCCGCTTGGTCTGTGCCTTTCATCCTGCGGTCTAATGTGATATGCTTTTCTAGGATTTTAGCACCTAAGGCAACGGCAGAAACGGGTGCAGAAATGCCTACAGTATGATCGGAATAACCCACCGTAAATTCCGGGTATCTCTTTTGTAAGGCTTTTATAGACAGTAGGTTGGCGTTGTCTGGATGTGTGGGATATTCGGAAACACAATGCAATACAGCTATGTTGCTATGGTAGTGTTGTATGACTTCGATGGCTCTATCGATTTCTTCGAAACCGCCCATGCCGGTTGATAAAATGATGGGAATTTTGGTTTCTGCGAGTGCCGATAATAGTGGTAAATTTGTTAGGTCCCTACTCGCAACTTTTAATCGGTCCGGCATGAAATATTTAGTTATGGACAAGCATCCCGTAGCGCACAGTGTTTCTACGAAATCGAGTCCCAAACTTTTAGCATATTGGTATAATTCGAAATGTTGGTCGTCTGATAATTCTAATTTTTGACGATGTTCACCGTAGGTTTTACCAAAGGAATGGGGGCTATTATACTCCCGATTCATTTGCGAGGCTGAAAGTTCTTGATTTAAATCTCTTTTGGTTAGTTTTACTGCGTCCATTCGCGGTAATTCCATTTGGAATAAATCGTCTTTTACGGGTCTTGCCGCCGCATCGATAATTAATTTGGCTATATCCACAGAACCGTTGTGGTTTTGGCCAATTTCGCCGATGATATAGGTATGAGAATGAGACATTCGATGTGTTATTTTTGGTATTTGCGAATCTGATTAGCCATCAAATTTACCCAATTTTTATTGGATAATAATGTGGGTTTAAATTCTGTAAAATCCTGATTTTGAAAAATGGGGAATAATTCTTGGATGAAATTCCAATCTACTTCATCGTCAATAGTTAATCGAATTTCTTCAAATCGGTCTCTCCAAGATTCGGGTAATTCGATGAGATTTACTTGAAATGAATTCGGTTGGCTGTAAATTCCAATGGTAACATGTTCATTGTACCATGGATTGTTTTCTTGATGGATGGATTTTAATGCGGAAATTTTTACTATTTCAGAAAAAATACCGGCATGAAGTTTTATTCCTGGAGTTTGGTTAAACGCGAAGCTGAGGTAATCTGAATGGAGGCTTTCGTTGACTTGATTCGCTAGCATCCGTAGTAACGTTTTGGAAATGAATGGGTTATCGGCGCAGATTCTGATGACGTATTCGTTGTCTGGAATCGAAAAATGGTGTGCCGCGTGTATGAATCGGAGTAGTACATCGGATTCATCGCCTTGAAAGTAGGGCCAATTATGTTGATTGGCTAGGTTAACAAGCGATTGATTTTCGCTGTTTTCTGAAGTTATTAAGTAAGGGGTATGACCGCTATCTTCAATTTGTTGGAAGATCCGCTCAATTAAAGTTTGTCCGTTTGGAAGTGTTTTTAAAATTTTACCGGGCAAGCGGGTAGATCCCATTCGCGCTTGAACGAAAGCAATCATAAAGTAATTCAAAGATACTATTCAATTGACTTTCTTTTGTTGTTTTTGGGATGAAGTTGTTAATTTGCGCTATCAAAATCATGTTGAATCTAATTTTATTCGGTCCTCCAGGTGCAGGAAAAGGTACTCAAAGTGAGAAGTTAATTGCTAAATACAATCTATCTCATATTTCTACCGGCGATTTGTTGCGTGCGGAGCGTGCAGCAGGTACCGAATTAGGTAATTTAGCAAATGATTTTATCTCTAAAGGAGAATTGGTACCCGATACGGTGGTGATTGGAATGGTAAAGAACTTCATGGTGAGCCACAGCGAAGCGGCTGGTTTTATTTTCGATGGATTTCCAAGAACTATACCTCAGGCAGAGGCATTGGATTTGATGTTGCAAGATTTTGAGGCTTCCATTTCGATTGTTTTAGGCCTAGAGGTTCAGGAAGATGAGTTGGTGAAACGTTTGTTGCTTAGAGGTCAAAGCAGCGGTCGAGTGGATGATCAAGACGAAAACACTATCCGAAATAGATTTCAAGAATACCAGAATAAAACCTTGCCATTGGCAGGATTTTATGGCGGCCAAAACAAGTACGTGGGGGTGCAAGGGATTGGGGAAATCGATGCGATATTCAATTCTTTGTGTAAGGAAATCGATGCGGTTTTATCTTAACCGTTTGTGATACAATCTCCTTCATTCAGTGATGAAATTAACCAGCGCAAACAGCGTTGGAAGTGGTTGTTTTTAGATCTGGATAATACCTTATGGGACTTCGATGCGAATGCAGAGGAGGCTTTAAAAGAATTATACCGCAGGCATTCGTTGCACCTGCATTCCAATTACCAAGTGGAAGCTTTTGTGCGATTGTACCAGGATGTTAATGCTGCGTATTGGAGACAGTATGAACGCGGGGAAGTAGATAAAGAAACCTTGCGAACCGCGCGTTTTACAGATACATTTAATCAAATGGGCATTCCCGCGGCAATTCAACCTGCCCATGTTTGGCAGGAGTATTTGGATATTTGTCCGGTAATGACCATCACGATGCCCGGAGCTCTATCGGCCTTGGAACGATTATCTCAAAAATATAAAATTGCCTTGCTAACCAATGGTTTTGAAGCAACTCAAAATTTGAAAATTCAATCCAATGGATTTGGCCCTTTTGTAACGTTTATGCAATCTTCAGAGCGGTTGGGTATCGCGAAACCCTCGATTGATTTTTTCAACGAGGCATTAAAAACCGCGGGAATTTCTGCCGATGAAGCTATGTATATGGGTGATAATTGGTTAACCGATGTGGAAGGGGGATGCTCAGCGGGATTGGCAACATTTTGGTACCAAACAGAGCAAATGCGGGAATTGCCATTAATTAATGAGCAGTTCTCTGATTTTATGCCGGAATTCGATGGCTTTTGGTCTTGGGATTACGATAAAAAAGCGGAAATCAGTCGTTCACAGCCGAATTATTTTGGTAGAATTCACGATTGGACAGGCTTTGCTTCTTGGTTGCTGGCTTGATAGCCTCAAAAAAAATCGGTATTTTTGTGTAATTATGATTAAGCAAGTTTTATCCTTGGTTGCCATTGCATTGGTGTTTGCCCACGCAGGAGCGCAAGATTTGACATTTGGAAAAGGGAAAACGCATGAATTTACTATAACTCCAGCGGGCCCAGACGATTGTCCCATATATCTTACGAATAACTCGGGTAAACCAATGGTAATAGCCTACGAAAAGGTTTCGGCCGATTACAATCCCGGATGGATTGTTTCTTTTTGCGATAATCAAAATTGTTATAGTGAATTTGTTGCCGGGGATACGTTTACCACTGTTGCGGCAAATGAAACGGTAAATATAAAAATTTCGATTATGTCGATGGGTAAAGCGGATACTGCGGTGGTAAAATACGCTGTTTGGAATAAGTATGCAAGTTCTATCGTAAAGGATACGTTGGCTTGGACCATTTATATGCCTCAATCTGCATCGGCTAAAGAATATATGGTAAGTTTGGCCGCTGCTTATCCAAATCCTACTTCGGATTACGTGATTTTACCGGCAGGTACGAAAAACATTACCCTTGTTGATGCAAAAGGTAGTGGAATAAAACGTATCGAATTGGCGAATAGCCGATTGGATTTGTCTTCGTTCCCTGTAGGTGTTTATACGCTGAAATTTGAAGTTGGTGGTCAGCAGACATTTCAAAATATAATTCGTAAATAATTTATATTTATGCTGGCGGGAGTGCAGTGGTTTGGATGGCTCCTGTCTTTGTTGGCCGCTTTGCTGCTAACAGGGTTTCAGTATTTATGGGTTTTCAAAGCGCAACGCAACGGTGTATTGTCCGAGTCGCGTTGGTATTTTCCTGTAGTTTTTAGGTTTTTAGCATGGCTAACCTTGTTTTTATTGTTGCAAGGTCCGTGGATCAAGATGCAACGATCTACTGAGGTTAAGCCTAGGGTTGTAATTTATTTAGATAGTTCAGAATCTATTTCGGTAAACGATAAAAAGCGTATTCAAAAAGCAGCCAAAAAATTGGAAGATTTATTGCCAAATTGGGCAGTAGAAAGTCGATATTTTGGAACGGAGGTTTGGTTGGAAGGGTCAGGGAGTGCATCGAATTCATCGCAGAATTTATCGGTATCAGCGACCAATTTCCAGCGTGTTTTTGAAAATTTACAACAAGAAAAATACAAATTCGGGTTAGAGGCTGCAGTTATTATGACCGATGGAATAGCTAACGAAGGCTTATCTCCGCAGTCATTGAGTCTTCCTGAAGGAGTTTTGTTTTCTGCAATAGGCGTAGGTGATACAAATCAATATGCTGATGTATTTGTTAAAAGTTGCTGGTTGAATAAGGAGATCTTTTTAGGGAACTCCGGGGAAGTGGAAGTTGTAGTAGGGGTTATGAATTCGAAGGCCAATGTTACCGCAAAAGTTTTTGTTCAAGGTGAGTTGATTGGCAGCCAAACATTTATCCCTGAAAATAGGATTGAATCAAAACGATTGATTTTCAGTTTGCCGAAGCAGACTTCGGTGGGCCTTAAAACGGTGAATGTTCAACTTTCCTTATCGGAAAGAGAGAAAGTAATTGCAAACAATTCCAAGATCGCTGCATTTTCGGTAATTGATAATAAGAAAACGATAGGGTTATTAGGGGAATGGGTAGATCCCGACATGGGGGCGATGAAGCGTGCAATCGATGGGTACGATTTATTGGATTGCCGGTATATTGATGGGTTCAATTTTGAGCAATTGGATTTGAATGCGATCGTATTGTTTGGTGTGCCGTTACAAATGGGTAATTATTCGGTGGCTGCGGCAAGACTGAGAAAATGGATGGAGTTGGGAAATTCTATCATGATAATCCCCAAAAAAGAGTCAGATTTACGAATCATTAATGAGCTGTCCACAATAGCCAGTTTAAACGAGTCATCTACTTGGCAAGAATCCCAAGCGGTGATTAATAATCAGTATTCGGGTTTTACGATGGATCAATCGTTGCAGGGTCGATGGCTGAAATCTCCGCCATTGCAGTGCCCATTGCAGAACTTTTCCATTGCAGACAAGAGTAGAGTAATGATGTATCAGCGGTGGTCTGGGGTTGAAACGGAAATCCCTATGCAGTGGTCGGAGAATGTTGGTAAAGGTAATTTAATGGTTTGTTTGGGAAGCGGTTTTTGGCGTTGGGGGTTAATGGAGCAGAAGAATAACCAGAATCAAGATGGATTTCAGCAATGGGTGAGAAGAGGATTGGGGGTGTTAACTTCGGGCAATAATGGGAAAGAGCGCTTATCCATAGTAACACCAATTGGTGGAGTCGATGTGGGGATTTCTCCATCGATCAAGTTGGTGTATAGGGATGTAGACGGCGTAATAAATACATCGGTCAATCCAAATTTATCAATGACGTTGATGTCTTCCGAAAAATCATCGGACGGAAAACAGGATAAGCCCATTAAAATTTCGTTGCAGAAAGCCGAAGATGGTTTTGTGGGTAATACATTTCCTCTCAATCCAGGAATTTACAAAATATCAGCGGATTTAACGATCGGGAATGAGCGATTTTTGGATAATGAATTATTGGAAGTTCATGCTATATCAAAAGAGAAAATGGTCAACAGTGCAGATTTGGATTGGCTGAAGAAATTAGCAAAATTCCGAAATGGTGCCTTTACCTATTTGGGTGCTGAGGTGGGCATTGAAAATGAGGGATCTGTGGAAAATGAAACTCAACTTGATAGAGCGGTTATAGGCATTTCTGAGCAATTTAAACGCTCTGTATCGGCCGAGAAAATTTTGAAGTTTGAGACGAGAAACTGGTATTGGTACGAGTTTTTGTGGGTGCTTATTGGCTTAGTGATGTTGTTAACCTTGGAATGGTCATTCCGAAAATGGTTGGGTAAGTACTAAATTTGTAAAATGAAACGCGTTGTTGTAGGCATGAGCGGTGGAGTGGATAGCTCTGTGGCTGCTTATTTATTGCAACAACAGGGGTACGAGGTAATAGGCCTTTTTATGCGTAATTGGAACGACGCTACGGTTACCCTAGAGGATGAGTGTCCGTGGATCGATGACAGCAGGGATGCCATGTTGGTTGCGGAGCAGTTGGGGATTCCATTTCAGGTTCTTGATTTAAGTGGTTTTTATAAAGAACGCATAGTAGATTATATGTTTTCGGAGTACGCTGCGGGTAGAACGCCTAATCCTGATGTGTTATGCAATCGGGAGATAAAGTTTGATGTATTTTTGGCGGAGGCCTTGAAATTGGGGGCTGATTTTGTGGCTACAGGTCATTATGTGCGAAAGGCCGAGCAGGTATTGAATGGGCAAGTAGTTTATTCTTTAAAAAGCGGACTAGATAAGAATAAGGATCAAAGTTATTTTTTATGTCAACTTAATCAATTTCAATTATCTAAGGCATTATTCCCGATCGGCGAATTGCAAAAATCGGAAGTGAGAGCGGTTGCTGAAACGATGAATCTTGTTACAGCTAAGAAAAAGGACAGTCAGGGATTGTGTTTTATCGGCAAAGTGAGTTTACCAGAGTTTTTACAGCAGCAATTGCAAGTTAAGCAGGGGGATGTTATTGAAGTTGAAAGGAATTCTCCTGTTGTGTTGGATCATTGGGAAAAGGTAAAATTGGGATTGGCAGAAGATAATCACTGGCATATTCGTTTAAGAAAAGAGGATGGAAAGAAAATTGCTACGCATACGGGAGCGCATTTTTATACACGAGGTCAGCGAAGAGGGTTGCAAATTGGAGGTAAGCCGTTGCCGTTGTTTGTTTTGGATACAGATGTAGAGGAAAATATCATTTTTGTAGGCCAAGGGGAGGATCATCCCGCGTTGTATTCTGCGGGGTTGTTTGTTGATTGGGGGGAGGGACATTGGGTTCGACCTGATTTAATGGATGCTGTATTGCATGATAGTAAATTGGCTGGGGATTTATTTTGTAGAATACGTTATCGGCAGGAGTTAGTGGGTTGTTCACTAAGGAAATTGATGGATGGTGAGGGTGTTAATTTGGGTTATCAAGTTGTTTTTGATGTTCCATTAAAATCAGTAACTCCGGGACAATTCGTTGCGATTTATTTGAACGATGAAATCGTTTTTAGTGGTGTAATTTCTTGATGGATTGTCATGGTTGTGTAAAACCTAGGCTGCGTTGTGGAAAATGAGCATAACTCGTTGGGCAATAGACAACGATTATTTTCGTTATAGCGTCTGTATACACAATTACTAACCGGTTTTGAAACACATAATTAGCAATTTTAGATTGCGGAGTTTGTTCTTCGCAGTTTTTTTCGTTTTTGGATTGAGTAAATTAAATGCTCAGATTACCTCTACGGGGAAAACGTTTTACATGACTTTTATGGAAATGGAAACGCGTAGTGGTCAATATCCGGATACGCTACTGATTTTTGTGACGTCACAAGTGAATACCAAAATCGATTTGGATAATCCGAGATTAACAGGGAGTTTAAAGTCATATAATATTACCGCCGGAAAGGTAAATCGTATTGCAGTAGATAACCAATATTATTACCCAACGGGTTCTGAGATTACGGCGGGTACCGATGCAAATACAAAAAAAGGTTTGCGAATTGTAGCCAAGGATCCTGTGAATGTGTATTGTTTGAATTTGGAATTGAATCGCTCGGATGGAACCTTTGTGTTGCCTTATGAGAGTATACCAGCAGCACCGGAGTTTTTTGTGGCGAGTTTTATGCCGAATGCCGGAACAAATGGTTTCCCAACGCCAAATCGGTATGCTGAAAGTGAGTTTGGTATTATCGCTATGGATAATAACGTGAAAGTGGAAATTACTCCAACGTATCGTACTGCGGGAGGGAAAGTGGCGGGTACACCGTATACCGTCACCTTGGGAAGAGGCCAAACATACCAGGTACAATCCAATGAGAGTGATGGTACCAATAATACGGATCCTGCTTTGCAATCTTGGGCTACTACGGGTGCACGGAACGGAGATTTAACAGGGACTCGCATACGGGTGGTTGAAGGTTGTGGTAAAATCAATGTGTTTTCTGGCGCTAGATCTATCCACGTTACCAAAGGAAATTGCGGTGGGGGTATCAACGGTAGGGATCACTTGTATACTCAGGTGTTGCCTACAGTTGCTTTGGGTAAAGAATATATATTGATGCCATTTAGTGGCCAAACAGGGGGGTATGCATACAAAATTGTAGCTGCATATGATTCTACTAAGGTTTATATCAATGGGAATGCATTATCTGAAACTATTTTGAAGAAGGGGCAGTGGATTTATAGAAATGTTACATCCGCTACTACTACAACGATTCGAACGGATAAACCGGCATATGCAGTACAGTATATGAAAAATGGAGTTTGTTCGGGTTTGGGCGGTAATAATGGGGATCCAGCCATTTTAATTTCACCCGATGTGAATCAGCGCTTATTGAAGACCATTGTAGGAACGGCCACTACGAGCAATATGAATCAACACTGGGTGAATGTAATGGTGGATCAAACGGCTAAGAGTATTGTTCGACTTAACGGCAATCTTGTTCCAAGCACTTCATTTACCGATGTAACGGCTCCATGGAATAGCAAAAAGTATTCGTATGCGATGATCAAAGTGAATAATCCGAGTTCAAATTCTATAGAATGTGACAGTGGATTGATTGTAGTAGCTTATGGTGTTGGTCCTTACGAAAGTTATAGCTATTCTGCGGGTGCGGTTTTTGAAAATACGAGTTATGACATAAAAGTTACTAGAAAATCGCTCTGTCCAAGCGATCCGGTGAAATTAGAAATGGTTGTAGAAGGTAAACCGAAGATTCGTGGTTATTTATGGAATTTTGGGGATGGTCAAACCGATACTGGGAAAATAGTAATTCATAAGTTTGCGAAGATTGGTACGTATTATATAGTGGTTAAGATGCCGGTATTGTTGGATTGTGGTGTGGTAGATACCATTGTTCGAAGTAAAATTATCAGTTTTGTACCAGGACCAGTATTTGATTTTGATGATACTATTACTCAATGCGCAAAAACACTGAATTTTACCATTTCTGCGCCTATTTCTTCAAAATTTCTTTATAAGTGGCATGACTCTTCTTCGAATCGGTCGTTCACGGCAACAAAAGACGGAAAAGTTTGGATACGAGTACGGGATACAGCTACAAAGTGTGTTGCTATCGACTCGTCTTACATCCGCAGGACTGATCCATTAACGGCTCAAATTCAATTCGATACCCTGGATCGATGTTACAAAACCAATAATTTTGTAATGCGCGACGGAACAAAGTATACGAACGATGGTTGGGCATCTTCAAATTGGCGATTATACGATTCTTATAAGAAAAAGTTTACTACGCAAGATACCCAAGTGTTTAAGTATCGATTCGATACGATTAGTACGAATAATCTGCGTTTTATTGTTACGTCGAAGAAAGGATGTAAGGATACCTTGGATACTACATTGGTGGTTTATCCCTATCCGTTAGCCCAAATAAACTCTAAGGTTAACTATTTCTGTCAGAACAAAGAATTTAGTTTAGTGGATTCGTCTAGAAGTAAGGAAGGCGTTGGTAAGTCGTTTTGGGATTTTGGCAACGGCAAACGAGATACCACATTGCCATACACCGTGAAATACAAATTCACAGCTGAAGGTAATTATCGCGTTAGATTGATTTCGGAAACAACGGTAGGTTGTAGAGATACCATAGATTCTATGTTTGTGGTGGAACCCGCGCCGGTGAATTCGGCGAAGTTCACAACGATAAACCCTTGCTTTAAGAACAATTTGTTTGATTGGGAAGATAAAACTACCATTAAATCAGGGACATGGTCTGTGACTTGGAGTTACGATAAAACACAATCTTCTACAAATTCTAAAGTAACTGGATACAAGTTTTCTGACACTGGAACGCAGCGTGTGATCTTAAAGAGTGTTTCTGACAAGGGTTGCGAGGATACAGATACTTTTTCGGTTTATGTAGCTAAGGAGCCCAAGGCGTTCTTTATTGTGAAGGATTCAAGTATATGCTTTGACAATCATTTCTTTACGTTTGACGATAAATCAACGGTAGGAACGGGTAAAGATCCTTTGGCTTTGCGAAGAAGTTGGGTTTTTGGCGATAATACCGTAGGTACTGCAAATACGATTCCTAATAAAACATTCCCCAAATCGGGTAAGTTTTTTGCACGTGCGATTGCGGTTACCAATATGGGTTGTAAGGATAGCTTCCAGCGCGATATTGAGATTTTGGGTAACCCTGATGCCAGTATAAAAGTGAATGCAGCGGATCAGTGTTTGAAAGGAAATACGTTTAAGGTGAAAATGGAATTTCCATGGGGAGGTGCCGGTGCTTTAACCCATTCTTGGAGATTTGGAGATGGTGCAACAAGTGCTTTGGATAGTGTATCCCATACGTATGCTAGCTTAGGGAAATACAGAATAACCCACGCAGTGAAATCAAATAAAGGATGTGCTGATTCTGCTTGGTTGGATGTGAATGTGGTTGAAACTCCGGTGGTAGCAATGAGTAGCAATAGAGATACAGCTTGTTTAGGGGGAGGTAAATTTGATTTTACGGATAATACTACCTTTAGCGGTACCTATGTTTCAAGTTGGGATTTTGGGGATGGTACCTCGGCCAATACAAAAAATGTATCGGGGAAAAGCTTCGTAAATGCGGGCAAATTTGCTGTCAAATTACGCGTGGTTACAGGGGATGGATGTATTGATTCTGCAACCAAGCAAATTGAAATCAATGCGGTTCCGAAAGCGTTCTTCGTTGTGAATAAGCCTGTACAATGTTTGCAAGGCAATAAATTTGTGTTTAGTAATGGCTCAAATGGAAATGGTGCGTCAGGGGTAAATTATCAATGGTATTTGAATTCTGTATTGATGACCACATCGAACAATTTGCCCGATGTAACTGCTCCCGATACAGGGGATTATAAAGTTGGTTTGAGAGCAATTTCGGATAAAGGTTGTGCTACCGCGATGGAAATGGATTTACGAGTGAATGAGCATCCTGTTGTAAGCATTACGGGAGGTGTGGCTTGTGCCTCTTCTCCGATGAATTTTACATCTACTGCGAGTGTAAAACGAGGTTTTATCGCCAAGTATGATTGGAATTTTGGGAATGGTGGTATGTCAAATCAAGCGAATCCTGTGTACACATACAATGCACCGGGAGCGTATAATGTTGTATTGATAGCAACGTCGGATCAGGGTTGTATAACCACTACTTCTGCCTTGCCTGTTACAGTAAAGGTGAAACCTAAAGCTGATTTTACATCTAAATATTTACTATCTAGAGGGTTTGAGACGGATTGGAAATTTGATTTTACCGGACAGGATGCGGATGTTTATAATTGGTTGTTTGAAGATGGTCAGTTTGCATCAGGTCAAGGACCTATATTGGCAACATTCGCCGATACAGGGAATTTTGCTGTTTATCTACGTGTAGTTAATAGTTCTGGGTGTTCAGATAGTGTAAGAAAATATATTTTCTTGAAACCAGAGTTGTTGCGTCACCAGATAAATGCATTTTCGCCGAATGCCGATAATTTAAATGATGAATTTGCACCGGATAAGTTCTCGTTTGGCGTAACCAAATACCGTATGCGTATATTCAATCGTTGGGGTGAGATTTTGTACTTTACCGAGGACCCCAGAAAAGGTTGGGATGGCTCTGATTCTAAAGGTGGACAATGCCCAGAGGGCGCGTATGCCTACCAGATTTCTTTCCGTTATATCGATGGAAAAATGTACACCTTTGAGGGCGTAGTTATGTTGTTGAAATAATGTAAGGATGAATTTATAATGATGTGCCATTGTACATCATACAAAGAAAAAGGCCGCTATTGCGGCCTTTTTCTTTGTTATCACCTAATTGATAAGGTTAGATTTAAATTTTATGGAATATCGAATTGCGTAATCGTTGAATTTTATTTCTAATTACCCGTTGTAATTCCTAGTTAGTATAAAGAAGGGTATGAATACTTAGTGTTAACCTAAGTAAGCCTTCAGAATCTTGCTCTTGCTTGATTTTCTTAAACGGCGTAATGCTTTCTCTTTGATTTGTCTTACGCGTTCGCGAGTTAATCCTACCTTTTCAGAGATATCTTCTAATGTGTGTGCTGCATTACCATCCAATCCGAAGTAATATTTCAATACATCGCGTTCTTTGTCTGATAAGGTAGAAATAACACGATTAATCTCATTTTGAAGCGACTCATTTAGTAGAGGCATATCGGGATTGGGTTCGTCGTTTTGGTCCAATACACCCAATAACGTATTGTCTTCACCTTCGGCTAAAGGAGCGTCGATGCTTAAGTGCCTACCCGATGAACGCAAAGCATTTTCAACTTCAGTTAATGGAATTTCCAAGGATTCCGCAATTTCCTGTGGCGTTGGTTCACGTTCTAACTCTTGCTCTAATCGAGCGGAAGCTTGGGTGATTCTGCCTAGGCTACCTACTTTGTTAAGTGGCAGACGAACAATACGGCTTTGATCCGCTAACGCTTGCAAAATGCTCTGACGAATCCACCATACAGCGTAGGAAATGAATTTAAAACCGCGGGTTTCATCGAAGCGTTTAGCGGCTTTGATTAATCCCATGTTTCCTTCGTTGATTAAGTCACCCAGGGTTAAACCTTGGTTTTGGTATTGCTTAGATACGGATACTACGAAACGAAGGTTGGCGTTTACTAATTTTTCCAATGCTGCTTGGTCCCCTTCGCGAATTCTTCGTGCCAATTCAACCTCTTCTTGAGCGTCGATCATTGGAACTTTAGAGATTTCGTTTAGGTACTTGTCGAGCGATTTGTTTTCGCGGTTGGTAAACTGTTTGGAAATTTTAAGCTGCCTCATCTATTAATATGGTATCTAAGATATGTTATCGAGAAAGGTTGTTTTTGCTGGATTAAATACGAATATATTCAGCCTTGCAAATATACAAAGATTCTGTGAAATTGTTTTTAGAAAAAATGGAATAATTGATGGGTAACGGTGGCGACATTATCTGGAATTGTATCTACGAAACGTTCAAGATAAGAAGCGACTTTAAAAACAATAAAAGCGCCGATATAAGCGATTAATCCATAGGCGAGGAATTGAATTATGGGCCATTTCCAACTTCCTGTTTCGCGTTTCATTACGGCCATCGTACTCATGCATTGTAAAGCGAAAGCATAAAAGACGATTAAGCTTAAAGCATAGGGAAGTCCGTATAGGGGTCTGCCTGTTTCTGGGTTAATTTCGGCTTGCATTTTATCTCGAATACCTTGGGTATCGTCTTCTTCGCTTTGAAATAATGTGCCCATTGTTCCAACAAAGACTTCACGTGCGGCAAAGGAAGAAATTAATGCGATTCCTGTTTTCCAATCATAACCCAAAGGCTCGATGGCAGGTTCAATGAACTTCCCGATATGTCCTGCATAGGATGCTTCTAATTTATTGGGATTGTTTTTCATTGCATCGCGGGGGCCGAAATTGGATAGTCCCCACAACACCATTGAGATTAAAACAATTACTTTTCCTGCCTCGGTAAGAAACGATAGGCATTTAAGCCAAGCTTGATGAACGACTGTTTGCAGACGGGGTTTTTGGTATGTGGGTAGTTCCAAAATAAACTCTGATCCTGTGGCTTTGGATTTAGTGAATAAATTTAGAAAGAAAGCTAGGATAATTGCAACCACTATTCCCGACATGTAGGCTGCAGTAATTACAAAAGTCTGTGCATGAAAAGGACCCCAAAACTCGCTTAGTGGTATTGCAATGGAAACTAACAAAACATAAACGGGTAAACGCGCACTGCAGCTCATAAGGGGGATTACCAACATCGTGGCAAGTCGTTCAGATTTACTTTTGATGCTTCGGGTAGCCATTATACTGGGTATTGCGCAGGCAAATCCTCCAACCATTGGGATGATGCTTCGGCCATTAAGCCCCAATTTGCGCATGATTCTATCGGTAATAAATGAAGCTCTTACCATGTAGCCGGAATCTTCTAAAATTCCGATGAAAAAGAATAATATGAAAATTTGAGGTACAAAAACGATTACCCCTTCTAAGCCGCTGAGTAAACCGTCTGTTAGGAAGTTCGTAACCAAGGAATCAGGTAATGCATCGGTTAATGCATTCGAAATCCATTGAAAACTGGTTTCTATCCATTCCATGGGATAGGCCGCCAAACTGAAAACTCCCTGAAATAAAATTAACATTATTAGGGCGAACAGAATATATCCCCAAATTGCGTGTGTGGCCCATTGATCGAATTTTAACGTGAGACTTTGCCAGTTGTTCAGTTTTTTTGATGTACAAGTTCTAACAATCTCTTCGATATACTTGTATCGATTCAACGTTTCTTGACTTAAGCCATCCAATGTAGCTCCTTGCCAATGCGCAGAAAGTCTTTCTTTTAATTGGGTTTCTGGAACAATGGATTTTGGAACGCTGGCTTCATCAATTATTTTCCAGACCGGTTCGGTGAATTTGTCGTTTCTCGGATTAAACCAGACACAGGGAACGTCTAAGGTGTTTTTTAGTGATTCTAAATTTATATCAATTCCCCTTCTTTCTGCAGTATCCTGCATTGTTAAAACGCAGGCGGTGGGAATGCCGAGTTCAGCAATTTGTGAATACAGCAATAAGTTTCTTCTGAGATTGGAAGAGTCTAACACTACCAATAAAACTTCGGGTTTTTCCTGTTTCTCTAGACCAAGAATATATTGTACAACAAGTTTTTCATCCTCGGCTTGGGAGTATAAACTATAAATCCCTGGTAAGTCGATTAAGGAATAGTTTGTCTGGTTATGCGTGGTTTGGCTTTCAAAAGCCTCCACCGTGGTACCCGGTAAATTGGATGTTTTTTGTGTTAAGCCGGATAAGCGATTAAACAACGTAGATTTTCCGCAGTTGGGATTACCAATGAAAGCTACGCGTTTGGATGTATTCATCGGTTTTAGTTCTCGCAGGGAGCTACTTCTAGCAAACTTGCTTCTTCCGCACGTAAACCTAATAGGTAACTATCAATTTGATAGGCTATTGGACTACCTCCAGCTGCTGAGAAAACACGGGTGATTTCAGTGCCAGGGACACAGCCCATTTCTGCTAATTTTAATGAAAACGCACCTTCTTTGATTGAGGTAATTCTGGCTTTCTGACCACAACTTAGTTGCTCAGCCGTATTAGAAGAAAAATCCGTTTTCTCGGTTCTCATTATTGCAAATTTAGAATGATTTTAAATAGTAAACAAGTAGGCTTACAAATGTTTATTATTTCGTGGCCAAAAATAGTTTGGAGCAATGCGATAATACCATGATAAAAATCAGATTTATTGATAACTCTAAGGTTACGAAGATGTTTGAATGACAGGGTAAAATCTGAAAATTACTAGCAAGAGCAATAGATTTGTCAAACCATGATAGATTTGTCAAGTTGTTGACTAGTGTCAAGTTGTGGATTATTCAGTTATTGATAATTTAGCAGACAGCTGAAATAAATTCCAGGCATGTTTGGCTTGAGAGGTTAACATGATCCAGCCGTTCCGTGTTTGGGCGCCCTGTTGTTGAAAATGTTGCATCAATTTGGTTTCCTCGGGATTGTAAATTAAATCGATTAAACTGTCGGTTGGATGTATGCAAAATTCAGGGATATCGGGCATGGAATTTACATTTGGCAACATCCCCGCTGGACTGGTATTTACCCAAAGTGTATTGGCGCTTGGTTTTCGGTTTTGTAATTCAGCCATGCTATGAACTGAGGAGGTGTAATCTGGGGTTCTGCTAAAATGTAAAAAGGGAATTCCTTTATTGGATAATAACTGCTTAACCGATTTGGAGGATCCTCCATTTCCAATAATTACTGCTTGATTAAACGGCTTATTAAAGCTGTTTACCGAATCTTCAAATCCCAAAATATCGGTATTGAAACCGATAAGATAATGGGTGTTGATTTCTGTATTGAGTTTTTTTTCGGAGGAATCATCGTTTTCCGATGGCGGAGGAATTTGCGAATTGAGTTCCAGTAAACTCAATTGTAGATTTTGAAGTAGAAATCGAAGTTGATTTAATGGTTCCTCTTTTTTTGGTAGGCATATTACCGTATTCACCGATTGCATGCGATACGCATCGGCCGCTATAAAATTAAGGTACGGTATGATGTTGGTTTTATGGGGTAGAGTGACATTAAAGCCCCGAATATTGGGGGATTTAACAATCGCGTTTAACGCATCAATGTTGTGTAAATCCCATAACTGGTAATTCCATTGCTGCTTGGGTGTTTGCAAGAAAAAATCACGGAAAATTTCGGGCGATTTTGAATGGGAAACAGGGTGTCCAATTAAACCAATTTCGTGTTTCATTGTTAGCGTTGGTTGCGTTATGGACAGAATAACGGGTGATGGAACTGTGTTCTGCGGGTCTCAGGCCTAGGATCAAGCCCGGCGGGATGACTGCGAACGTTTTGTTATTTACTGAACTTTGCTTTAATAGCTTGAAAAACGATGGGCAGTAGGCTGATTCCAATGATACCAAAAACAACCAGTTCGAAGTTTTTTTGAACCCAGGGAAGTTTTCCGAAAAAATATCCGGCGCTGCTGATGGACGTTACCCATAAAACTGCCCCAGATATGCAATAGCCAATAAATTTTCGGTATGACATAGTGCCCAATCCTGCGGCAAACGGAGCAAACGTTCTTACAATGGGTACAAATCGGGCCATAATAAGTGTGTAACCACCATGCTTTTCGTAAAACTGTTCGGTTCGTTCTAAGTATTCCCTTTTTAGTAATTTCCAATTTAAATCGAACACCTTGGTGCCAAATTTCGATCCAATAAAATAGTTGATATTATCGCCCAACAATGCCGCACAAATTAGCAAGGGGATAAGGATGAAAATATTCAATGTATTGTCCATGGCGGCGATACTTCCTGCGGCGAACAATAAGGAATCCCCAGGAAGTAATGGCATTACCACCAGTCCGGTTTCTACAAAAACGATTAAAAAGAGTATTACGTAAGTGAAACTTTTGTACTCTGCAACCAATGCCTGTAGGTGTTTATCTAAGTGCAGCAGCCAATCTAAGGCAACATCAATAACGGATAGCAATGTCATTACTGCAATTTTACAATAAGAAAGCGATTCCATCGTTATGAAAATGTATATTTGTATTGAAACTAAAAAAGGGATGTTGATTACAAACAAAAATGCTCGAAGATTTGCCGTGTGGGTGGTAATGTTGATGGGAGTTATGGTTATTGGCAGCAGTTGTGGATCAGCGAAGCATTCAACGGCTAAAAAACCAGGCGGTTGCAATTGCGGCTTTTAGGTCTATTTTCGCTAATTTTGCGGCGCTTTTAACAGAACATGACAACTCAAAGTACATACATTCCTTACAAGGTTAAGGATATTTCTTTGGCCGAATGGGGTCGTAAAGAAATTAAAATGGCCGAGGCTGAGATGCCCGGTTTAATGGCTTTACGTTCCGAATACGGTCCGTCCAAGCCTTTGGCAGGTGCCAGAATTGCTGGCTGCTTGCACATGACCATCCAAACTGCGGTTTTGATTGAAACATTGGTTGAGTTGGGTGCGGAAGTTACCTGGAGCTCTTGCAATATTTTCTCTACTCAAGATCATGCTGCTGCTGCTATTGCTGCTGCCGGTATTTCGGTGTATGCTTGGAAAGGTATGACCAATGAAGAATTTGATTGGTGTATCGAGCAAACATTGTTCTTCGGCGAAGGTCGTGAGCCTTTAAACATGATTTTGGATGATGGTGGTGATTTGACTAACATGGTGTTGGATCTTTACCCCCAGTTGGTATCGGGTATCCGCGGAATTAGTGAAGAAACTACAACCGGCGTTCACCGCTTGTATGAGCGAGTAACTAAAGGAACTTTGCCATTGCCTGCAATCAATATCAATGATTCTGTTACCAAAAGTAAATTTGATAACAAATACGGATGTAAAGAGAGTTTGGTAGATGCAATCCGCAGAGCTACGGATATTATGTTAGCGGGTAAAGTAGCGGTGGTATGTGGTTATGGTGATGTAGGAAAAGGCAGTGCGGAATCATTGCGTGGTGCTGGTTGCCGAGTTATCGTAACGGAGATTGATCCAATTTGCGCGTTGCAAGCGGCTATGGATGGTTTCCAGGTTTTGCGTTTAGAGACCGCAATCCCTATGTGTAATATCGTGGTAACTGCAACGGGTAACTGTAATATCGTTGCCCCGAAGCATTTCGAAATGATGAAAGATAAAACCATCGTTTGTAATATCGGTCACTTCGATAACGAAATCGACATGGCTTGGTTGAATGCAACACACGGCGCAAGCAAGTATACCATCAAGCCTCAGGTGGATGTATACAATGTAAACGGTAACGAGGTGATTGTATTGGCAGAAGGAAGATTGGTGAATTTAGGTTGTGCGATGGGTCATCCAAGTTTTGTGATGAGTAATAGCTTTACCAACCAAACGTTGGCTCAAATGGAACTTTGGAACAATTCCGCTTCCTATGGTAATGATGTTTATGTGTTGCCTAAGCATTTGGATGAGAAGGTGGCTCGTTTGCATTTAGATCAAATTGGTGTTGAATTAACAGAATTAACCAACGAGCAAGCCGATTATATCGGTGTAACAGTAGCTGGACCGTTCAAAAAAGACCAATATCGCTATTAATATAGATTGAAATCCTCTAATCTAAGAGGCAATCCCCTAAGCTAGAATAAAATCCGGAAGGGGAAGTTGAATAAAGAGAAAGGGCTACCCATTGGGTAGCCCTTTCTCTTTATAAAGGTTAAACGTTAATTCAGTTCAGTAGTGGTGATGATTAAGCAGTTTCCAGGACCGTTTGAATGATTTCAGGTTCGGTGTCTTTCTCTACTACCAAGTTGTCGATGATGAATTCTTGTCTTTCTGGAGTGTTCTTGCCCATGAAGTAATTTAACATTTTTTCGATGTTGGATTCTTGGCTCAAAATCACTGGCTCCAGACGTATATCTCCGCCAATAAAACCTGCAAATTCGTCTGGAGAAATTTCTCCCAATCCCTTAAATCGTGTGATTTCTGGTTTATTGCCCAATTTGGATATGGCGTTTCTGCGTTCTTCATCGGAATAGCAATAGATTGTTTCCTTCTTGTTTCTAACTCTAAACAAAGGGGTTTGAAGAATATATAAATGCCCGTTTCTCACTAAATCGGGGAAGAACTGCAAGAAAAAGGTCATCATTAGCAAACGAATGTGCATTCCATCCACGTCCGCATCGGTTGCAATCACAATTCTATTATAACGCAAATTTTCCAGTGTTTCCTCAATGTCAAGTGCGTGTTGCAATAGGTTGAATTCTTCGTTTTCGTAAACAATTTTTTTCTTTAGGCCAAAGCAATTCAACGGTTTTCCTCGTAAACTAAAAACGGCTTGTAGATTGGGGTCTCTACTTTTGGTAATAGAGCCACTCGCCGAGTCACCTTCCGTGATAAACAGGGTTGTATCGAAGCGCGTTTCTTGTTTTGTGTCGGGTAGGTGATAGCGGCAATCGCGGAGTTTTTTGTTGTGTAAATTCGCGCGTTTTGCACGTTCTTTCGCCAATTTTTGTACTCCGGCCATGTCTTTACGCTCTCGCTCGTTCTGTAGGATTTTTTTTAGTAAAGCATCGGCAACGGCGGGGTTTTTGTGCAAGTAATCGTCAACATGCTTCTTTACGAAATCCATCATACCTGTTTTGATGGACGGTCCTTCAGGACCCATATCGGTTGATCCTAATTTGGTTTTGGTTTGACTTTCAAAAACGGGTTCGATAATTCGGATACTTACGGCAGCGGTAATAGAACCACGGATATCGGAACCATCAAATTCTTTTTTGTAAAAATCTCTAACAGTCCTAACGATGGCTTCACGAAATGCTGCTAAGTGCGTACCGCCCTGCGTGGTATATTGACCATTTACAAACGAGTAGTATTCTTCGCCGTAGCTGTCTGTATGGGTGAATGCGATTTCGAAATCTTCGGCTTTTAAATGAATAACGGGGTAAAGGGCAGTTTCTGCAGGTACTTTATGTTCTAATAAATCCAGCAATCCTCGACGTGAAGCGAAAGATTCTCCATTGAATTTAATGGTAAGATTGGAATTTAGGTAGGTGTAATTTTTTATTTGTTCCTTTAAGAATCCCCCTATAAATCGGTAGTTTTTAAAGATGGAGGCATCGGGCTCGAAAGAGATAGCTGTTCCATTTTGGTCGGTGGTTTCAAATTCGGGTACATCGTCAATTAAAAATCCTTTTTCAAATATTGCTTTTTTGGATTTGCCATCCCGAAAACTCTGAACCATAAAGTAATTGCTTAATGCGTTTACTGCCTTGGTACCCACCCCGTTTAAGCCCACTGATTTTTGGAATGCTTTGGAATCGTACTTACCCCCTGTATTGATTTTGGAAACGCAATCAATTACTTTACCTAGGGGAATTCCTCGGCCATAATCTCGAACATTAACTCGTTTTTCATCGATTTGAATATCGATTCTTCTACCATGCCCCATCACGTGTTCGTCGATGGAGTTGTCCAGAATTTCTTTTACCAATACGTAGATACCGTCATCGGCGGCGGTTCCATCGCCTAATTTACCGATATACATTCCGGGTCTTAACCGAATATGGTCTTTCCAATCCAGACTGATGATTTCATCTTCGGTGTACCTAACTTCCTGGCTCATATATGCAATATTACGTCTTGGAAATTTGAAATAGTCCTTGAGTTTTTCACAATTGGTTGGAGTATGTTAAATCCGGGGTAGTATCTTTGAAAGCGGTAAAAACATGAAACACGGTAGCAAATTTTGGGGAATTTACAGATGGCTGGGACTGGCTTTTTTGGTAGTGGGATTGATTGGTTGTGAGGCAAAAATCGATCGTGAGTATAAAAAGGTTTTGCCTTTTATGAATCATGTTAAAAAATTGCAGTGGGATTCGTTGCCAGATTCGGCGGCTACGGTGATGATGAAGTTTGTAAGAGATTTTCCAGAGCATGCCGATGGAGGTCCGATGACGATTGCGAGTTTTCGGATTGCGGAACGAAAAAACTGGGTATTTAAAGCTTCGGAGTGGTCACAATTCTATTTAGATACCTACAAGCCGAATGGTCAAGGTTATTGGGAAATGTTGGTGATTTCGGCTCATTTTCATGAACAGGCAGGATTGTACGAAAAAGCGATAGCTAATTATCGTTTGTTGAAAGCCGAGGTAGATTCCGGCCGATTGGCGGGGAAGGATTATGCCGATATTTACAAGCAGGCATTGATTGTTTTAGAAATGTTGGAAAAGGGATTGGTTACACCGGAACAACAAGCGGAATTTATTATTAAGAGGGCTATCTCGCAGGATAGTAGCTATAGAGAGAATCCGGCTGTTAATTAGCGGTAGGTTTTTCTTTTGTGTTTTCGCGTTTACGTATTAGAGCACTTCCGCGGTTTAGTAATTGGGCGTTTGTGAGTTGCTGTAATTGAGTGTTTGCGTATTTCTGCAATAATATCATTTAAGCTGATAGGAGATGAGTTTGGCGTTGACTAGTAGTTGGGTTTCTGAGGTTTTTTCTTTTTGAAATCGCCTCGTTTCCAAGCTTCTATAAATTGTGCCCAAGCCGCGGGACTGAAAATTTGTTGCGGCGGCGCTTGTTTGTAATAATATAACTGGTTAGCTCGGGCTTGAGTGAGGTAATTTTGGGCTGATCCTGCATCGGGAGCGCGTTGTTTGAACTCTTCTTTTCTACGTTCGTTTTCTAAGTTTTGTCTAGCTATTTCGTACTTGTCTGAAGCGATTTCTTGTTTGACGAAGGTGTTATCGAACAAGGATTTAAGCGGCATCGCGCGGATGTAAATTGTAGGTAACGTAAGGGTGTCCTGAACCATGAGTGTTACTACGTGATATCTTGAATTGGTGAGTGTATCTGGGACTATATGTCGAACCGGTTTTTGTTCAATTTGAATAAAATCCACCGTATCACCTTTTCTTACTATCACATTAAAATATCCGCTTTGATCGGAATGGCCTAACATGCCTAATTGGCTATTTCGAATTACAACATAGGGAATAGCTTTGAGAGAATCGGATGTTAAAACCAAGCCGGTGAATAAGATATAGGGGTTGTTAGGGTTGGGTTTAATAGGTTGTGCATTCACGGATGTATTCAATCCGAAAAAGACCAATAGAACAATAGGCAGGAGCGTTGAAGTACAGCGTTTTCTCAACGAAATCATTTAGCACAAATATATCGAATTGCAATTAGATAGGCATTAACCATCCAACGAGTATCGCAAATAAAACGATAAAGGGAGTATGTACCTTTTTGGTGTATAGTGCCAATAGTGAAAGAGAGAAGATTACAATGTTGGTGGCATTCATCCAATTGGGGTGGGTGCTGATTTGGTGAATTTGCTGTTGTATAAAGTGCTGGTTGATTAATAGACATGCCGTTAAAATAAAACCTACGGAGGCGGCAAAAATTCCGTCCAAAGCCAATCTTATTTTTCGGTAATGTGCTAAGGTGTTCCAGATAGGATAGGCAAAAAATACCATTAATGTACCCGGTAAAAATATTGCTACTAACCCAATAATGCTGCCAGACAATTGACCCAAAAAGTTAAAGTGGTAGTTCTTCATGGCCAAAGTATTTAGGTAAATGGCAAAATTGAAATTAGGCCCGGGCAATGCCTGTAATAATCCTAAACCGGTGTTGAACTCCTCGTTTGTTAAACGTGGATGGTATTGAACATATTGTTCATAACTCATAGCGGCCATCGTATTGCCACCACCAAAGGAAAGGGCCCCAATTCGGTAAGTGTTTTCTAACAAAACAATGGGTTTGGCAATGTCTAAAAATTGTTCGTTGTGCGATAATAATAATCCAATTCCTCCAAAGAACAAGAATAATCCGCCCACGGCGATTAGGTTTTTCCAGATTATAGGTTTTTGCGGATGTTTGGGGATTGTACTTAGTTCGTATTGGTTTAAAAAGGCACTAGCTATGCCTCCCAATAAAACGCCCAATGGGAAAATTAGCGGAGTATTGAAAGCAAACCCGGCAATCCCACAAATTATAAAAATCAGGTAATTAATGTTGCTGCGTTTAATCCAAGGGAACATACTCAATACAGCATAAACCAAAAAAGCAGCTACCATGGGTTGCATAAATCGCAATTCGTTAGAGCCTAAGAATTTTGGCGATAAAGCAATGATAGACATTAGAATAGCCCCGGGTATGGCCCAAGCTGTTAACGCTAAAATAGCCAGGAGTGGTCCCCCTAATTTCATTCCGATGGAAGTGATTGTTTGTGTAGTGGAAGGGCCAGGAAGAATGCTACAGAATGCGTTTATTTCGGCTAGCTCTTCCGCCGAAATAAATCGGTGTTTATCTACTAATCGGCGTTTAAAGTGGGGTAAATGCAACTGAGGTCCACCAAAAGCAGTTAACCCCAACCAGAATACGGATCGGATGAAGGTTATCTGTTTTGCAGTTCTTATCTTTGTGCCATGTTGCATAAAGTGGCTTTATGGTCGGGCAAATGTCCGAAAAATACTTGGTTTTTGGTATTTATTTTTTTGCTATTTCCCGCTTGCCAATTCAGCTCCAATAAGGCTTTGGAAGAAGAGAAGGTACTCATGCAACAGCATGTAGATAGTTTATGGGTAAAACAAAAGTCAGTTCAGGGTTTGTTTCGACTTCGATTGGATGAGTTGGAGAGTAGGAAGACGGAGATGGGGGCGGATTTGCAGCAGTTAAAATTTGCAAACGGAGATTGGTTAACGGCGGAGGAAAAGGATAATATTATCAAATGGGAGGCAATGTACCGAATTTATAAAGGCATTGAGGGCAGATATAAGACGGCTGTGGGAGAAGGGGAAGCTCAATTTTATACGGTGAAATCCATGGAAAAAATGGTGAAAAACGGTTCATATTCGGGTAAAAAGGAGGAATTCAAAGCATTGTATCAAAAGACGAATGCTTCCTTAGCACAATTATTAACGGAAGCCGGTGCAATCGATAAAGAAATTAGTGCCATTGAGCCTACCTATCAACGATTATTGGAGCCTATGGCTGAAACAATGGATCGTATTTCCACTAAGTTGGGTGCTAAAATTCCCTGATTTTATTTAGCAGTAGGCCGGTTTCAAGGTTTTGCTCCAAGTTTGGTACCAGGTTTTGCCGCCAGTTTGGTACCAGGTGTTTCTCTAGGCTTGTATCGGTGTTGTTGCTATGGACTGGGTTAAAGGTGATGCGATTGTTCTTTCGGGTATTGAAATTTTTTATCTTAATCTGCATTCCTATGTTGATTCTGTTTCCAGTTTTTGAAGTTTGTGGATAGTAGTTCCTGTTCTGGTTTGGAGTAATAAGTTTCGATAAAACGCTGAAAAATATAATCTTCTGCCCAGGTTGAAGGATGCATGAGATCGTCTTTATAAAATCGGAAATCATGTAATTCTTCTTGCAGAATTTCGTAAGCGGGAAAGTACGAAACATTGGTGTAGTTGTTTTCCGATAGCAATTCGTGGATTGCACACAGCAGGGTGGATTTGGATTGTGAATTCTGTGAAATGCCATCGCGTAAATGCCTAACTGGACTCACCGTGAAAATCCAGTTTTTATCGGGTAACGTGGTTGTGCATTGACTTAGAAAATCATAAAGTAGTTGTTTGATTTCCTCAACCGTGGAGCATTTTTTTTGAAATTGTTGACCGGGTAATTTATGGCAATTCCCCACAATGGATTGCGTAGGGGTATGATGATAGTACCATGCAGTTCCTAGAGTAATAATTATTGTGGAGGCTTTCTCTATGTGTTCTGCTGCGGTTTTTTGTGTATTTGAAATTAATTGAACGAGTTCTGATGGGTTAGCATTGGAAAATTTATGAGCATGGGGGAGTGAATGAAAAATCGAATCAAATTCAAAAATGTTGGTATTCGTTAGAGTTTCGCCGGAAATATTTTCCCTTGAATTTTTAATGGAATCTTTTTTATGCGATACTAATTCTATGATTTTTTTCAATTCGCTTAGTAAAGGAATTGGGTGGTAAATGGTGCCAAAAGGATTGCTATTAGCGAGTATATTTCTTTGATGAAATCGGGCTAGCATGGCGTCTGAAAAACACGATCCCATCAAGTATATAGAATTAGTAGACTCAAGTATTTCACTAGGTTTAATAGAAAACTGAGTTTGTAGTTTGTCTTTCATTCTGCTGGAAAGTGAATTTGTATTTTCCATCGTTTGTTGATGCAAAACTATAATTGATTTTATACAGTACGTGTGTTTTGTTGGTAAATTATACTTTAGGAATTAGGCTTGACAAATTTTATTGAAGTAAATTGTACTGCTTTATAAAAAGATGATTAAAAACATTACAAAAATTAGTTTCTGGTTTCTTTTATTTCTGTGTGGTTGGGTAAGTAATTATGCTTCGGCACAATTGTCTGGAAATTACACCATTGGGGGTACGTCTGGAGCATCGAATTTTGCTACTTGGACTGATTTTGCTACAGAATTGAATAAGAATGGAGTGAGTGGAAAGACTACAGTAACGGTTCAATCCAATTTGTCGGTTACGTCAACCGTTGAACTAAAGCAACACGGCAGTAACAACCCCACTTCTAGTAATACGTTAACAATTGATGGGAATGGATATACGCTCAGTGGGTCATTGACGTACGAGGTACTGTGGTTGAATGGGTTGGATTATACAGAAATAAAAAACTTAAAAATTGTTAATTCAGGGACAGGTAGTGGGATTTTAGGGGTTCGATTTTCGGCTGGGGCCAATAATAATACCTTAAATGGTTGTACCATCGATTTTAGTGGGAGCTTTTCGGCATCTCGCGCTGGAAATGCATACATCGCATTTGCTGCAAGTAATTCGTCTCCGTTGTCTGCATCTTCTCAACACAATGGGGTAAAAAACAGCATAAAAGCATGTACATTAACCACTTCGGGTTCTGCTTCTCCAGGACCAACATTTGCAATTTTGAATCAACAGGGAAGCAGCGTTTACAGTAGCAGTGGATCGGACAATACCTTTTCTGGAAATGTTATAAGAAATTTCTTTTCATCGGCATACTACGCTCGTTACAATAATGGAGATCAATTCTTGGATAACGATATTAGCAGATCAGCCGCTTCATCTTCCAGTCCCATCGATACTTTTGTAACTGGGATTAATTGTTTGTATGGTTACTCAACCAATCGACATACAGCGATTTCGGGGAATGTGATCCATGATTTGCCATTTTTGGGTGCGACTACCTCTTCCTCAGTGAGTATGAATCGATGCTATGGGGTTATTTTTCAGAGTTATACTCCTTCCAGCAGTTATGGAATTGTCATTGAGAAAAATACCATCCGAAATGCGGTAATGTTGAAATCGTTCCGTGCCGTTTCTGTGGATGCTGCAGGAAGTGTTTGGGTATCGGCCAATACGATAAAGGACAATGAATCCGCCGATGGAATATCGTACGGTATTTTGATTTTTAATACGGCCGATGCAGAGATAGTTGGAAATCGGATTCAGCGTGAAAAAATGGGTCCTGGAAAGACTGGGAATTACACGGCAATTTATTTAGAATCTGTTTATAATAAGAACTGGAGCGTTAATCGTGTTGCGGAAAATGTGATCGATTCGTGTTCAAGTAATGAAACTATGTATGGCTTGGTTGTGGCTTGGGATGGTTCCTGGGAGGTGCTTAGAAACCGTATTACCTACAATCGAGCTGTGGGGGGCAAATCCGTTCAAGTGGGAACCTATTTCATATATCCACTGAATCTATCGTTGGCGTCGAATGTCATCGGCAACAACTTTGCAACGGCTGAGACCTACGGGATTTACAATATCAATTACTACAACGGATACATGGGGATTTACCGAAATAATACGGTATATATCCGAAATTCCGAAACTGGACATATGGCCTATGGTGCCTATATCGAAGACGAAAGCGAAGTGACCTTCTCGGGGAATATTATTGACGTAGTAACTTCCTCGAATGCATCCCCGATTACCCTGTATAGCAGTACAAATTTTAAGGAAGTTAATTACAATACATTTTATACAAAAAACAGCAGTGAGAGTTGGGGGATAGGGACTGGAAGTTTTTCGAACTTTAATGGGTACCGGACCAGCGGATCGGTTGGAAGCTCGGAGAATTTTAATAATGTGAATTTTAAAGATCCTAGTAAATCCGATTATTCCCATTTCTGTTTTGAAGCGCAAAATAATGTTCCCTATGTGCCGATTAGTAGCCCGGATATTAGTGGTGCAAAGCGGAATACTGCCAAACATGACCGCGGAGCCATTGAGTCGGTAATGGATATTGAGGCCTTAAAAGTCTATTATAATTTGCCCAGTACTATCTGTGCGGGTTACGAAAGTTCTGCTCAAATTACCGTGAAAAATAATTTTACGGATACCGTTTATAATTTCAATGTTGCATTCTCTGTGAATGGGAAGATTACCAAGCAGTTGGTGACGAATAAAATATTGCCAGGAGATACGCTAAAAGTGAAATTTACCTCCCCAATTGCCATTCCAATTGCTGTTCCAACGGTAGTGAAAGTATATGTGGATGCTTACGATGATAAATTGAGTAACGATTCGTTTACTTATAAAACAACGGTAAAAGCGGCCCCCGGTGGTGGTAAGTTTGAGCCATCTGCAAAGACATCATCGCCCAACAATCCTACCTATTTGCGCGCGAAACCCTTTGATATTACAGTTGTAGATGTGCCGGTTATTTACGATATCAACCCACCTCGGATATACAGCAATTCAAATTATGGAGTTACGGGTAAGTGGGTAGCATCCTTTAGCGCGTTTACATCGGCCGGGAAATTGGTATCGGGTACCAGTATGACAGCGCCGTCAGCTGGTAAAAATTTAGAAATTCAATTTAAGACTTCGGATACCTTGTTGGAAGACAGTACAATCTTTATGGTGCTTAAAATCAGTGATTTAACCAATGGATGTGATACGTTTATTCGTAGGCAAGTTTTAATAGCTCCACGGATTGTTCCGGGTGTGAAGTTGCCCACTAAGATTTGTGTGGGCGATACAATTTTGTTTGAAAATAAATCAAGAATTCGGAGTGGATACATGACATTTTGGTGGGATTTTGCCACAGGAGATCCCAATGATACTGCGCAAGAATCGGATCCAACCTTTGTGTTTAGTAAAAAAGGGACCTATAATGTTGTGCTGAAAGCATATTCAGGATTGTATGGATTTGTTTTTAGTAAAGTGATTCCTGTAACGGTAAACGAGATTCCGGTGGTAGATTTTACCCGCAGCAATGCTTGTGCGGGTGATAAGTTGGTTTTTGTGAATAAAACTACGCCCAAATCTGCCGCTCGTTACTGGGATTTTGGCGATGGAAAAGGTCTTGTATTAAACAATGCCGATACCGTGAAAATAAGTTATGCTTTGCCAGGAACCTATACGGTTATTTTGAAGGCCGATTATTTGGGATGTGTTTCTCAAAATACGCAGAAGGCGTTTGCATTTGTAAAGCCCAAGGCCGATTTTGATTTGAAATCAGGAAGATGCGAGAATAACCGATTTGAATTTGAAAATAAATCCACCATTTCTTCAGGAACAATCGGAAGCAAATGGTTTATGAATAGTTACGATAGTACTACCAATGAGCAAAATGGGAAATGGAAGTTTAAAACAGCGCCTTCTGTGTGGGTGTCGTTGTTGGTTAAATCGGAATTTGGATGCGTAGATTCGGTTCGTAAAACATTCCGTGTTTACGATGCTCCGGAAGTTAAATTTGATGTGGATAGGGCTTGTTTGATTTCGGGTTCGAAGTTTACAAATAGCACGGCTGTTGTTTCCGAAGGAGTTTCCAACTTTCAATGGAGCTTTAGTGATGGGACTACCTTTACGAGCGAAAATTTAACGAAGAGTTGGTTGGATTTAGGGAAGAAAACGGTCAAGTTAAAGGTTTCAGTTTCCAATGGTTGTTCGGATTCGTCCATGAAGAATATAGATGTTTTGGATCAGGGAACACCTGCTTTTGAAGCAAAAAATGCCTGCTCTGGGGAAGAAATTGAATTTAAGAATAAATCTGTTTTGAAATCGGGCAATGCGGTGGCATTTGTTTGGGATTTTGGGGATAAAACAACATCTATGATAGAATCGCCCAAAAAGCGGTTTTCTGTAAAGAGTACTACTTCCTATTTTGTGACTTTAAAAATGCAAGTTGCTAATGGGTGTTTTGATTCATTAACGCAGCGGGTTGATGTTTTCGAGAAACCGATCACCTGTGATTTTGTTGCAACTCCGGATTATTCTCAGTTTTATTGGGGGTTAAAGGTGGTTCCTAGGGATTCTATGGGGGTATTGGGTGGACAAGCCAATGTGGATTACACCTTTATGATTTCTGGAGTGGATACGGTTTATGATAAGGATGCGGCGGCCATGGCCCTTGTGAATGTTGGCGCCGATGGTTCGTACGATGTACGCATGATAGCTACGATGCGAAACAGTGGGAATTGCAGTTGTGATGTCACTAAGAAGATGATTGTGGTAGATCGTTTATCGGTGGATAGGCAAATGCAATCGTGGAATGCGGTGATGATGCCTAATCCTGCTCAAACGGAGGTGGTAGTGTTGATGCAAGGAGCTGAAGAGTTGCAGCATGTAGCAGTTTATTCGATGGATGGACGATTAATACGGTCTTTCGCGAATACCAACTTGGATCGTTCAAAAGGAGAATGGAGATTCTCAGTATCAGAATTTAGTTCTGGAGTTTATTGGGTGAAATTGAAAACCGAGCACGGTGAAAAAGCAATGCGCCTGATTAAACAATAAACTATGGATTCCAATAAATTATTGAGATCAGACAATACAGAAGATAATTTCCAGCAGAAAATCCAAGAGAATATTCATATTGTCTTTTGGTTGTTAAAAGATTTTGCTTGGATAATGCATTTTCGTGCCTTTGGATTGCTAATGGCAATTCCCACGTTTGTGTTATCGGTGTACATTACACTTAAGAGTTTGTCGATGTGTTTTGACATCTACTACAAATGGATGTTTTTGCAGATTCGATATACGTTAAAACTCACGGGGGGATTGGATGTTGCCGAAATTGGAAGTTGGCGGGATTTGCGATTCAATGAAATTTTTCAATCGGATTATGCTAGAACCATGATGGATGATTCTAAATGGGCTATCGTTCGATTTTTGACATTGGGTAAAATAACCATTGGAAATATTGCACGATTGGATCATAGGGAGTTGATTAAAGGTGCTTCGGATCTGTATCATAATATTGCCATTACCTGCTGGATTTTAGGTAACGGTACATGGATGGTTGGTGAGTTTTATTTTGAAGATTCTATACGGTATTTGGCCATACCCTTTTTTGTATTGGGATTGTTCTTTATTGTATGGTATTATTTGGTAGTATTGGATAATTTAGAAAAGCAAAAGGCTCCCGAAATGGAAGCCTAATGCAAACTAAACCCATAAACTTATACTTGTGATCTCTTGCAGTATATTGACGTTTTATACAACTGAAAAGTTGGTTTGCCCCTAAGAAGTTCATCGGTTAAAATGGCGCTTTTGTCTGAAACGGTGAACGTCTAATCGTAAAAACAGATTGCGGCTTTAATTATTTTTTGAAGAGTAAGTAATTCTGAAAATGTCTTGTAGTTTCTAGTAAATGTAGTAGTTCTAGTTTTCCTTCATTGTGTATTCCCCCAGTTATTGGGATTTTTGGGTTAACTTTGCGGAATCCTATGGAGACACAGGTTTATGTTCCGGTAAATAAGGTACGGGTAGTAACTGCTGCCAGTTTGTTTGACGGTCACGATGCTGCCATCAATGTGATGCGCAGAATTATTCAAAGTACAGGTTGTGAGGTGATCCATTTGGGTCATGACCGCAGTGTTCAGGAAGTTGTAGAGACGGCCATTCAGGAGGATGCCAATGCAATTGCGATGACTTCCTATCAGGGCGGACATAACGAATATTTCCGGTACATGTACGATTTGCTAAAGGAACGAGGTGCCAGCCACATCAAGATTTTTGGTGGTGGGGGTGGTGTAATCCTTCCCGAGGAAATTGCAACCTTGATGGAATACGGAATTGCTCGTATTTATTCTCCAGACGATGGCAGAGCCATGGGATTGCAAGGCATGATTAATGACTTGGTAAAACATAGCGATTATCCCACAGGGCATCAGTTAAATGGTGAAGTTAAACGCATTGATTCGGGTGGTTTAAGCAAGTTGGATATCGCGCGATTGATTTCGGCTGCCGAAAATCATCCGGAATTGCATGCATCGGCCTTAAATGATATTCGCGATCGTGCTTTGAGTATGGCAACGCCAGTTTTGGGAATTACTGGAACGGGTGGAGCGGGTAAAAGTTCTTTGGTTGACGAGTTAGTAAGAAGATTTTTGATTGATTTTCCCGACAAGAAGTTGGGTATTATTTCGGTAGATCCTTCCAAGAGAAAAACAGGCGGCGCTTTGTTGGGCGATAGAATCCGAATGAATAGTATTAATCACGACCGGGTTTACATGCGTTCAATGGCTACACGTCAGGCGAATTTAGCTTTGAGTTCTCATGTGGATGATGCCGTAAGCATATTGAAAGTAGCAGGCTATGATTTGGTGATTGTGGAGACCAGTGGAATTGGGCAAAGCGATACCATGATTACAGAGCATTCGGATGTTACGTTGTATGTGATGACCCCAGAATACGGTGCAGCCACGCAGTTGGAGAAGATTGATATGTTGGATTATGCCGATGTGGTTGCATTGAATAAGTTTGACAAACGCGGTGCATTGGATGCGTTGCGTGATGTACGGAAACAATACCAACGCAATCATAAATTGTTTGAAGCGGAGGTAGATTCTATGCCAGTATTTGGAACTATTGCCTCTCAATTTAACGATCCAGGCATGAACAGTTTGTATACAGCTTTGATGAATACGATTGCTGTTAAAACGGGCGCCGATTTCAATACGTCCTTTCATGCTGCCGGCGAAATGAGTGAGAAGATTTTTATCATTCCACCCACACGGAATCGGTATTTGAGCGAAATTTCAGAAACCAATAGGGGTTATAATGCCGAGGCATTGGCTCAAAAGAAAACAGCGCAGCGATTGTATGCATTGCATGAGTCCATCGCACAATTGACCGAGTCTGGCGCTTCTCCAGATTTAGCATCGGCCTTACAAAAAGAATACGATAAACTGTCTTTGGAATTATCGCCCAAAAACCGACAATTGTTGGAAGGTTGGGCTCCATTACGTCAGTTGTATAAAGATTCGGAGTACGTATTTAAAGTTCGGGACAAAGAAATCCGAATGGCTACGCATACCGAGAGTTTGAGTCATACACAAGTGCCTAAAGTTAGCACTCCGCGTTATGAGGCTTGGGGTGATTTGTTGCACTGGCAGTTACAAGAGAATGTTCCGGGTGAGTTTCCTTACACTTCGGGGATTTATCCATTCAAACGGGATGGTGAAGATCCTACACGAATGTTTGCAGGAGAAGGTGGGCCAGAACGTACCAATAAGCGTTTTCATTACGTGAGTTTGGGTATGCCTGCGAAGCGATTAAGTACTGCATTTGATTCGGTAACCTTGTACGGAAGAGATCCACATACTCGCCCCGATATTTATGGGAAAATAGGGAATGCCGGGGTTAGTATCTGCTGTTTAGACGATGCCAAAAAACTGTACAGTGGATTTAACTTGGCCGATCCAAAGACTTCGGTTTCTATGACTATCAATGGACCGGCTCCGATGTTGTTGGGATTCTTCATGAACGCTGCCATTGATCAACAATGCGAGTTGTACATCAAGAACAATGGCTTGGAAAATGAGGTGAACGCGAAAATTGATGCCATGTATGCGGCGAAGGGATTGCCAAGACCTCGATATAATGCCGAGTTGCCTGAAGGAAATGACGGATTGGGATTGATGCTATTGGGTGTAACCGGGGATCAAGTACTGCCTGCTGAAGTTTACCAAGAAATTAAGAATTGGACCTTATCTCAAGTGCGAGGTACAGTGCAAGCCGATATTTTAAAAGAAGATCAAGCGCAGAATACTTGTATTTTTAGCACCGAATTTGCGTTGCGATTGATGGGCGATGTGCAGAAGTATTTTATCGACCAAAAAGTAAGGAATTTTTATAGTGTAAGTATTAGCGGTTATCACATAGCCGAGGCTGGGGCTAACCCAATTACGCAATTAGCATTTACGTTGGCCAATGGATTTACCTATGTTGAATACTACTTGAGCCGAGGAATGAATATCGATGATTTTGCTCCTAACTTAAGTTTCTTCTTCAGCAATGGTACGGATCCGGAATATGCGGTAATTGGTCGTGTAGCTCGCAGGATTTGGGCGAAAGCAATGAAATTGAAATACGGGGCAAATGCGCGTTCGCAGATGTTGAAATACCATATTCAGACCAGCGGAAGAAGTTTGCACGCACAAGAAATCGATTTCAATGACATTCGTACTACATTGCAAGCGTTGTATGCGATTTACGATAATTGTAACAGTTTGCATACCAATGCGTACGATGAGGCCATTACTACGCCAACGGAAGAAAGTGTACGCAGAGCGATGGCGATTCAATTGATTATCAATCGCGAATTAGGATTGGCAAAAAATGAGAATCCAATGCAGGGAAGTTTCATCATTGAAGAGTTAACGGATTTGGTGGAGGAAGCGGTTTTGGTTGAGTTCGATCGAATTACCGAACGAGGGGGAGTATTGGGGGCGATGGAAACCATGTACCAACGCAGTAAAATTCAAGAAGAGAGTTTGTATTACGAGACCCTGAAACATACTGGAGAGTTGCCGATTATCGGTGTAAATACGTTCTTGAGTTCTAAGGGTTCACCAACGGTATTGCCAGGAGAGGTGATTCGAAGTACAGAAGAAGAAAAGCAATTGCAAATACGTAAAGTGGAAGAACAGCATGCCTATTTTGGAGAAACCAGCGTGGAATTGCTTTCTAATTTGCAGAAGGCCGCTGTTGAAAATCGGAATATGTTTGCCGAGCTAATGGAGGTTTGCAAGGTGTGTACCTTGGGTCAAATTACCGAGTCGTTGTTCTCTGTAGGAGGACAATATCGACGAAATATGTAACGCTACTTAACCGCAATCTGTATATTCGCAATCGCATGTACAGGAGTTTGCTCTTTAAATCGATTGGTGATTTATTTTACAGGATAATTCACAAAGGAATTTTGGTTGTTGTTGTTAGTTTACTATTGGCTCAAAGCGGTTGTAAATTGGATACTATTACCACGGGTTCTGTGAATGATGATGTATATATTAAACAAAAGAACCAGTCTTTGTTTTTAAAGGTTGCTGGTTATGTTGGTAGTAGGAAGCTCTTATTGATTGTGCATGGCGGACCGGGTGGAAATAGCCTCGATTATCGGGATGCTTTGGTTACAGAAAGTTTGGAGAAAGAAATTGCCGTTGCTTATTGGGACCAGCGTAGTAGTGGCAAGTCTCAAGGAAATGGAGGAGATAAAGGACTTGAAGCATATCGCGATGATTTCGTAACCATAGTCAAATATCTTAAGGCTAAATATGGTGAAGATTTACAGATTTATGTTATGGGCCATAGTTGGGGGGGATTCTTAACACCGTATTTTTTAGGGTATGAACGAAATCAGGATTTAGTGAAAGGTTGGATTCAGGTTGACGGGGCGCATAATTACCCGATGAATGATTCCCTTACTCAAGATATGTTGTATAAAAGGGCTGAGTATGAAATTAAATTCAATACCGATAGTAGTAAAGCTGCTCGCTGGCAAGCTATTTTCGATTATTGTAAATCGCATGATTTATCTCAGGGATATGACGTGTCAGTTCAATTGAATCAATTTGCTTATGATGCAGAATCATACATCGACTCTGTAAATTCTCCGGTAAATTTTTCCAGGTATGAAGAGTCTGCTTCGTACAAGCATAATGATTTTAACGGTGCAGTTTCGGGTATTTTGCGAATCGATGAGCCTACGTATTCCGTAAATCCGGATTCTTATTTGGGTAAGATTCAGATTCCAACCTTGATGCTTTGGGGTAGATTTGATTTTGTGTGTCCTAAAATGTTAAGTGATGATTTATGGGGTAAAATTGGTAGTTCAGATAAAACGCGAATTATTTTTGATCATTCAGGCCATTCTCCCATGGTAAATGAGCCCTATTTATTTTGGACCACTGTGTTAGAATGGATTAGTCAACATTGATAAACAGAGTATGAAGAGAGTTTTTTCGATTTTAATGTTGGTTGTATCTATTAAATTTTTACCTTTTGGTAAGGCAACAGGAAGTTTGGATGGTCATTCGTACGATAAGATTCAACGCAGCTTGGAATTTGGTTGTTATAATATCGACACTATTTCACCCAAAAGTACTTTGGAGGAAAAATCACCCACAAGGATACTTGTAAGATATTCATTAAACCCATTGAAAGACACAGCGGGTGTATACCCATATACGTTGGGAGGGTTGAAGTTGCCGATTTCGAATTTAGGGGCTACGTACATCGGATTTTTAGGCTCAGATGAGTCGCAAGGATTTCATTTACGTTTAGATAATCCATACAAGGAGTTGACTAAATATAAACGAAATGGGAAAAAATTGGTGAGAACCAAAAGTTTGGGTTGGGAACTTGGTTTTTATTCGTCTGCTGTTTTACACACCAATATATACCTTCTAGCAACGAATCAATGGAAATTCAAACGAATAAAGAATTCTCAGAAGCCCGGAAAATTGCAATATGCATTTATTACCGGTGCCGGATATAGCAGAACGTTTTTATCTGATCCTGTTTACCGATTAAAGGAAGGTGAATTCAAACGAGTTCCTATGGCTGGATACAACTATTTGGCATTAAACGCAGGTTTAACGGTGGAATATCGTTTAAAACATGATGCTACGGTATATCTAGGCTATAATGCACTATTATTGACCCCTTATAACCGGTTGGTATATCCAAGAAATCAAATTCAAATGGGAATATCGTTTCCTACTCAATTTTTATTTAGTTCTAAGCATCGCCCAAAATAAAGGAGGTCATGGCGAGGGATCCTAAGACGCACTGGTCATTAAAATATGCGGGTGTTTCGTTGGGTAATTGGGTTCCGAGGGTGTACAATAAAGGTAAATAGTGCTCTGGGGTGGGGATGGATAGCTCCCAGGCTTTTCCAAATTGGTATGGGTTTGCGAGGGCTTTGCTATCTCCATTACTAATTTTAGATTTCATGGCGGCTCGGGCTTCTTCGGCCCAATCGAAGCCAAAAATTGGATCATTCATGCGGTCCCAAGCTACTCTCCCTAAATTATGTACGATATTTCCGCTTCCTACAATCATTACGCCTTTTTTTCTCAGGGGTATGAGTTCTTTTGCCAGGTCTAGGTGTTGTTGGGTTGATTTATTTCGATCGAGGGAAAGTTGAAGTACGGGAATATTTGCTTTGGGGTACATGCATCGGATTACGCTCCAACAACCATGGTCTAGCCCCCAGCTGTGATCGAGATCCAGGGGGTTGGGTTTTATTAATTCTTGGGTTGCTGCGGCCAAAGTTGAGGATCCTGGCGCAGGGTATTGTACCGCAAAAAGTTCGGGTGGGAATCCTCCAAAATCGTGAATGGTTTTGGGTGCATCCATAGCGGTGATTTTGCTGCCATAGGTTTCCCAGTGAGCGGAAATGCAAAGTATTGCTACGGGTGTGGGTAGGGTTTCTCCCAGTTGTTTCCATTTTTGAGAAAAAACATTGTTTTCAATGGCATTCATAGGACTGCCATGGCCCACAAATAGTGCTGGCATGGCTTTGGCTAGGGTTGGAAGTGTCTGTAAATCTGCTATGCTGGGGGTATTGCTCATGGGGAGTGTGTTGGTGTTTGGATTTTCGGTTGAGTTTAAGAGCCATTGGGTAATGTTATTGCCAATGATATCGGATGTAAAGGGTCCTGCAACGCCCGCGGTAAGCGCTCCTGCAATCGGAATGCCGATGGCGGATTGAATAAACTTCTTACGATCCATGTACTTGTTTTGTTTGTTTAAACAAATATATGAAAAAATTAATACTCACACAATCAACTGTTGGATTGACAGCGGCGGATGTGAGTAGTTTTCTGTGATACAAGGTCAATTGCATTTTCGAGTAGAAATTGTGGGTAACGTTGGTGGGTAGCCTTGTAAATTTGGGGTTCCCAAAAAGTGTTTACCATCAATTACCCTATTCATGTTGCAAGATATTGAAAAACAAATCGCTACCCAGTTATCGTTAAAGCCCTGGCAAGTTCAGGCTGTTTTAAAATTATTAGCGGAGGGTGCTACGCTACCATTTATTTCACGCTATCGAAAAGAGGCAACGGGAAATTTGGATGAAGTAGAAGTTGGTGCCATCAAGGATTTGCAGGAGAAGGCAGAGCAGTTAGAGAAGCGACGCGCATTTGTACTAGAGCAAATCAAGGAACAGGGCAAGCTGACGCCGGAATTGGAAAAGGCTATATTGGCAGCAACCGATTTGCAGACGGTGGAGGATTTGTATTTACCTTATAAAGCTAGGCGTAAAACTCGGGCCGATGTAGCGCGCGAGAAGGGATTAGAGCCATTGGCCAAGTTGATGATGGATCAAAAAGATCCGCGTTTTATGCAGAAGGTCTCTACATTCATTAACGATGTTGTTTTGTCGGAGGAAGACGCATTGCAAGGGGCGCGGGATATAGTAGCGGAGTGGATAAACGAAGATGCTCCGTTGCGTGCAAAAATGCGAGAGTTGTTTGCCGAGCAGGGGGTGGTGTATTGTAAAAATGCACGCGGAAAAAAAGATGTAGAGGAAGCTCAAAAGTATCGCGATTATTTTGAGTTTCAAGAACCTTTGAAGCGCTGCGCAGGGCATAGATTCTTGGCGATGATGCGCGGCATGGATCAGGGATTTTTGAAAATGACCGTGGAACCCGATGAGTCTAGGGCAATGTCGATTCTTCGCAGACACTGTTTGCATGGATATTCCGATGCTTCGGATCAAGTAAAATTGGCGATGGAAGATGCCTACTCACGGTTACTTCAACCCAGTTTAGAAAATGAATTGCTTTCGGCGCAAAAAGAAAAAGCCGATGAGGAAGCGATTTCTGTGTTTGCTACAAATGCTCGTCAATTATTGTTAGCGGCACCCTTGGGAGAAAAACGGGTGATGGCCATCGATCCTGGTTTTAGAACAGGCTGTAAAGTGGTTGTTTTAAGTGAAACAGGCGATTTGTTGAAGTATGAAGCGATATTTCCTCATGAACCCCAAAATCAGCGGGAGACATCGGCCCAATTATTAAGTAAATTCATTGCTGAGTACAAGGTTACGGCTATTGCTATTGGTAATGGAACTGCGGGTAGAGAAACCGACAGTTTTGTTCGGGATTGTTTGTCATCGGAGTTACAAGAAAACGATATCGAGGTATACATGGTTAATGAGAGTGGAGCTAGTATTTACAGTGCTTCCGAGGTGGCGAGGGAAGAATTTCCGAAGCATGATGTTACGGTACGAGGTGCCGTAAGTATTGGAAGGAGATTGAAAGATCCCTTGGCGGAATTAGTGAAAATTGATCCTAAGAATATTGGTGTGGGTCAATATCAGCATGATGTGAATCAAACCTTATTGCAAAAACGATTGGATACTGTGGTTGAAAGTGCGGTGAATGGGGTGGGTGTGAATTTAAATACAGCGAGCAAACATTTGTTGAAATATGTAAGTGGTTTGGGGGAGGTTTTGGCTAAAAATATTGTAGAATATCGGGAGACTCTGGGTGGTTTTTCATCGCGTGCCCAGCTTCGTGAGGTTCCTCGATTGGGAGGGAAAGCGTTTGAGCAATGTGCGGGCTTTTTGAGAATTCGTGGAGCTCAGCATCCTTTGGATCAAACGGGAGTCCACCCTGAGCGATATGCTTTAGTAGAGAAAATGGCAAAGGATTTGGGTGTGTCGTTAGCGTCTTTGGTTGGGAATGAATCGTTGGTTAAGTCGATATCCTTGGAAAAGTATATAGACGAGACTAAGGGTGTTGGACTGCCTACCTTGCAAGACATCGCTAAGGAATTATTGAAACCGGGTTTGGATCCCCGGGGTGTTGCGGAAGCGGTACGTTTTGATGATAATGTAAGAACTATTAATGATTTACGACAGGGTATGGAACTTTGGGGTATTGTTACAAATATTACCAATTTTGGGGCTTTTGTGGATATCGGGGTGAAGCAGGATGGGTTGGTTCATATTTCTCAATTGGGGTACCAATTTGTAAAGAATCCTGCCGATGTAGTTTCCTTGGGTGAACGAGTGAAAGTGAGGGTTCAAGAAGTGGATCAAAGTAGAAAACGTATTCAGTTGACGATGAAATTGTAGAATCTTTTTGCAATAATTGCAAAAAATCGTTGTTTTGGCTGCTGCTTTTCGGTTTTGAAACCATCCGGTTGTAATTTTGTATTTTTATTATCCATGAGCGAAACAAAATCTCAACCAAGAATCGTGAAATCCCCTACCGGAACTACTTTAAACTGTAAAGGATGGGTACAGGAGGCTGCTTACCGCATGCTGCATAATAATTTGGATCCTGAGGTAGCGGAAAAACCGGAAGATTTAATTGTTTATGGTGGATTAGGGAAAGCGGCTAGAAATTGGCAAGCCTTTGATGATATATGCAAGGCCTTGAGAGATTTAAACGAGGACGAAACCTTGATGGTTCAGAGTGGTAAGCCGGTGGCCATATTGCCTACACATAAAAATGCACCCAGAGTTTTGATTAGTAACTCACAGTTGGTACCGAATTGGGCCAACTGGGATCATTTTCGAGAATTGGAGGCAAAGGGGTTGATGATGTACGGTCAGATGACCGCAGGAAGTTGGATTTATATCGGTTCTCAAGGGATAGTTCAGGGTACGTACGAGACCTATGCGGAATGCGCGAGACAACATTTCGGAGGAACTTTGAAAGGGACCTTGAACGTTACAGCTGGATTGGGGGGGATGGGTGGAGCACAGCCCCTGGCAATCACGATGAATGAGGGGGTTGCTTTGGTGGCAGAAGTGGAGGAATGGAGAATTCGCAAGCGACTGGAAACAAGATATTTGGATTTTATGGCGAGGGATATCGATCAAGGTATTGATATGGCTTTGGCGGCAAAAGAAAGAGGGGATGCAGTAAGTATTGGGGTATTGGGCAATGCGGTGGATGTGTTGCAACGTATGTTAGATCGTGGTATTATTCCTGATACGTTAACCGATCAAACCAGTGCTCACGATCCTTTGGTGGGATATTATCCTATGGATATGGATGTGGAAGCGGCGGATCGTTTGCGCAAAGACAATCCCGATAAATATGTGGATTTAAGTTATAAAACCATGGTTCGGCACGTTGAGTTGATGCTTGAAATGCAGAAAAAAGGAGCGATTACTTTTGATTATGGTAATAACTTGAGAGGAAGAGCGTTGGAACGTGGGTTAAAGAATGCCTTTGATTTTCCAGGTTTTGTGCCTGCTTATATTCGTCCTTTGTTCTGCGAGGGTAAAGGGCCTTTTCGTTGGGTGGCGTTGAGTGGAGATCCCCAAGATATTTATGAAACCGATAAGTTGATTTTGGAGTTGTTTCCTGAAAATGAGAGTTTACGTCGATGGATTACCATGGCACAAGAGAAAATCGCATTTCAGGGATTGCCTGCACGTATTTGTTGGTTGGGACAAGGAGAGCGCAAGAAAGCGGCTTTGGCATTTAATGAACTAGTTCGTTCTGGGAAGGTGAAAGCCCCTATAGTAATTGGAAGAGATCATTTGGATACCGGTTCCGTAGCATCTCCAAATAGGGAGACAGAGGCGATGATGGATGGATCGGATGCGGTTGCAGATTGGCCGATATTAAATGCATTTGTAAATACCGCAGGCGGAGCCTCATGGGTGAGTTTGCATCATGGCGGTGGCGTTGGTATGGGGTATAGCATTCATAGTGGAATGGTGATTGTTGCAGACGGTTCGGATGATGCTGAAGAACGCTTATCTCGGGTGTTACACAATGATCCGGGAATGGGTGTGGTTCGACATGCAGATGCCGGCTACGAGATTGCCAAAGAAACTGCGAAAAAGCACGGTTTGGATTTAGCGGCTAGGTTAGAAGGTAAGTCTATTTAGTCTTACGTTTCGAATCTAATTTTATTTATTCAGTGGAGTTTTTCTTAGGGAGTAAATATACTCGTCTAGAAACTCATTGTTCTTGAAAATGGTTTTTTGAAATTTGGCTTCTAATTGAAACCCAGTTTTTTGTAAGACTTTTTGGGATGCTATGTTGCTTTCGAAAACTCTCGCATAAATCCTTTCAATTTCAATAGTTTGAAATGCGTAAGCGGTAATTTTTTTTATCGCACTACTCATGAATCCATTTCCCCAATGGGATTCAGCAAGCCAAAATGAAATCTCCACTAAAAAGAAATCAAAACATCCATATAGGCAAATTGTTACTTTGACATGAATTACGCAATTTTTGGTGGATCGAAAGGTATTGGGTATGCGGTAGCTGAGCAGTTGTTGCAAGAAGGACACTCCGTTTGGGTTTATTCCCGTAGTGGCTTAGGTCCGGATGGTGCATATTCCATGGTTTGGGATGCGGAGAATGAAGAATTGCCAACTGACTTGCCTGCAGAATTGCATGGAGTAGTATATGCGCCGGGTAGTATCAATTTAAAGCCTTTCAGGGGATTGAAAATGGAAGATTTTCAAAAGGATTTATCGGTAAATTTTTTTGGTGCAGTTAAGGCGTTGCAAACATGCTTGCCATCACTGAAGGCGGTACCAGCGGCGAGTATTGTTTTATTTAGTACCGTGGCTGTAGCGCAAGGTATGCCGTTTCACGCGAGTATCGCTTCCGCCAAAGGTGCCATTGAAGGCTTGGTTAGAAGTTTAGCGGCAGAGTTGGCTCCCAGTATTCGCGTCAATGCGGTTGCTCCAAGCCTGGTGAATACACCGTTGGCTGCTCGGCTGCTTTCTACTCCCGAGAAAGTAGAAGCTAGTGGTAAAAGGCACCCGTTGCAGCGTGTAGGTGAATCTTCGGATATTGCCAATGCCGTTTCCTTTTTGTTGAATCCTGCAAACTCTTGGATTACGGGTCAGATTTTGGCAGTAGACGGTGGTATGAGTAGTTTGAAAATTGGTTGATTTATGGATTTGAATTTTGTTAGCGATAAGCGACATTATTGCGCAGATGATTTTATTGGAATGGATCAACGGTTTCGTACCCAGTTGATTAATTCTATGCCAGGAATAAAGTCGGTAAATTTGGTAGGTACAAAGAGCGAGGATGGATTTGAGAATTTGGCAATTTTTAACAGTGTCTTTCATGTTGGTGCAAACCCGCCATTTTTTGGGATGGTGATTCGACCGGATTCTGTGGATCGCCATACCTGGAATAATATTCAGAAAACGGGATGTTATTCATTGAATCAGGTGTCTACGAATTATGCGTCGGCAGCCCATCAAACATCGGCTCGGTATAGCAAAGAACAATCCGAATTTGCCGAAGCAGGATTTACTGTAGAATACCAAGAGGGATTTTTTGCTCCGTTTGTTGGAGAGTCGATTGTATCTATAGGGTTAAAATATGAAGAGCACTATCGAGTTAAAGCTAATAATACCCTTGTAGTGATTGGTAAAATTGAACATTTATTGGTTCAAGAGGGTCTGATTTCTGAGGATGGATTTGTTAATCTGGCTCAAGGAAATGTATTGAGTTGTATCGGTTTGGATGCCTATTGTACTACAGCGTTAATAAATCGATTTGCATACGCGAAGCCCGATTTGCCTCCTAGGGAAATTTAGATTTAATAAAAAAAGGCTGTCTCAATTATGAGGACAGCCTTTTTTGTATAAAGAAATGTGAAAGAGTTGGTATTCTTTCGGAAGTTGACTTATTTGCCTTTGGGCATTGGTAAATCAGAAGATTCCTCAGTTTGAGTGTTCTGACGCTTGCTAGGCTTTGTCTTTTCGCTGTTGTAACTGGCAGCTACCAATGAGATAACAACGATCAAAATAGCACCTCCCCAAGTAACTTTTTCTACTACATCGGTGGTTTTCTCAACGCCAAAAATTTGGTTACCTTGAGAAAAGTTGGATGCAAGCCCTCCGCCTTTGGGGTTTTGTATCAAAATGATAGCCATCAAAATGATAGCTACTAAAATTCCAATGATTAATATCCAGTTCATGTTAATGATTCTTTTTTAATTTCTTCAATAAGGGTTGCAAAGTAACTACTTTTTTCGGGGAATTTCAACATTAATTGACGATAAGCGTGAATCGCTTTATCAAAATTGCCTTGGGAATGGTAAATTTTCGCTAAAGTTTCGGTAACGAGGCCTTTAGGCATTTGTTCACTGCGTTTTGCCGCCTTTTCGGGTGAGTAAAATTCAACTTTTGTTTTAGCAGTTGGTTGCGGATTATTTTTAATGAAATTATCAATAATCGACTGTTGCTTTAACAACGCGTCGGTCTCTGATTGATTGGTTTCATTTTTAATATCGAAAATTGGCACTTCAGCCACTGGAATTTCAACTTGAGCCTCTTTTTCCAAAAGATTACCTGTTGAATTAATCGGGCTTGTTGTTGGTGTTGAATTTATAAGATCTGATTTATTAGGGATGATTTTATTTTCATTTTTATTAACGGGGAAAGCGGATTCAATGTTGTATTGACCGTAGTGTACCGCCATCATTTGGTTAATGTCTTGTGCTGTTTGCAAGTTGTTGCCTTCATTTGATTCGGCCAAGGATGGGATTGAAAAATCCATAACGGGAATTTCTAATCGAGGCAATGCATCTGTAAATCCAAAAATCGGGAAATTCTCAATTTCTTCAGTGCTAACTGTTTCGTTCAAGCTGTTGAATTTCCCTGCGTTGATATCTCCGCCATCGGTACCCATTTCTGGGAAAAATACTGGAATTTCTTGTGTTGAGGTATTTTCTGCAAGAACGTTAGCCGTGGAAGGAAGAATATTTGTAGTTGAAGGTAGAACTTCGGTAGTTAAAGGTAAGGAGTTAGTAGAGGGAGATAGAATATCAGCAGTTGAAGTTAGAGCGTTTGAATTTAAAGGAAGAAGGTTAACAGTTGAAGGTGAGCCGTTAGTAGAGGGTGAACGATTGTCAGCGTTTGCCGGAATGGTGAGTTCAACTTCAACTTCTGCTGGAGCTACACCAATGGGATTTCCTTGCGACAAGGATGTTGCTAGGGTTGGTGATTCTTCGTTAGTCTGTTTTTGAGGTAGGTAGTTGCTTGATATCCAATCGAAAAAGCTGTTGCCCTCTTCGTAGAACTGATGAATTCGATTTACTTCCGATAGCGAGACCCGTTTAATTCCTTTGGTTTGACCCATGGGTAATGGGTTGGACGAATTAGGGTATTTAAGGTTGGGAATGGGTGATTTTTGTGTTTGAAACAGATTGGAATGACCGGTGTTTTGTGACACAGGATTGGATAGTGTTACTTCTTCATTTGCAGGTACTTCTGCGACAATGTCTTGTCTTGGGTCTGGTTCTTGTTCTGTTACCTGGCCTGCTACTGTTTCTGAGTCTGGTGTTAGGCTTGTTGTAGAAATTAAAACTTTTTCTGGTTCTTCAGCATCCGACATCGATTCTATCGAAAATGTCTGCTGCTGAATTTCTAAATCTCTTGTTTCGGTAACTTCATCGGTAGGGGGCGTATGGGTAATTGTGGGTTGGGAAACTTCCTCTGTTAGTTGGGTAACTTCCTCTGCTAGTTGTGTTACTTCCTCTGTTAGTTGTGTAACTTCTTCTGTTAGTTGGGTTGCTTTTTCCGTGGGTTGAGCTGGATTCGTGGATGAGGACATTAGATAGTCGTGAAACCACTTTCTATTATTCACCCGCATTGCCGCCATCTCTATCCAATCGCCTGCCTCTGTATGGTTTTGTTTATTATAATAATAAGCGATGAGAACTGTGGGGATGCTGTAAAACGGGTAGGTTTTCGCTAAATCATGAAGTAATGAAACGTCCGATTCCGTAAGCGATTGCGGATTAGAAAGCCAAAATTGAAGTTGAGAAGCGTTTATCATTGTATTAACTACCAATCCAAAGCAATGGCTGCAAAAATTTGTTGTACAAGATTATCGGAAATTTCTTCCGATAATGGAGATTCTACACTTTCAAAGGGCTGATTGGCATCGTAAATTTTAAAGAACGAATATTCCTTTGCAGTGTTTTTTTCTGGGTATTTTGGACAAACGAATTCAACTTTAACTTTAATACTGAATTGGTTTTGAGCGGTTCCAACATCGGCATTTAATGTTGCCGGATCAATTCTATAATCTATAATGCTACCGGAAATTTGGTAATCCCCTTGCTGCGCAACCAGTCCTAATTTTGTCTGAGTTTGGAATTTGGTTTTTAATTTTTCGGTAAAATTGATGCTTAATTGCGGATTTACTAATGCTGCTTCATTGGTAAATAAATCTACTGAAAAAGTTTCTACCCCCGGAGGGATATTGGCGCCGCTAAAGCTATAATTTTTTAAAAAGCAAGAACTTAGTCCAGTTGTTACAAGTACAAGGATTAATAATGAAGCAAAATTCTTTAGGTTGAAATTCATTGTGTTACTCCAGGTTGTACTGTTTGATTTTTCTGTATAGTGTTCTTTCAGAAATGCCTAATTGCGCTGCGGCTTTTTTGCGTTTGCCTAGATTTTTCTGAAGCGCTTTTTTAATCATTTCGATTTCTTGTGCCTCCAAACTTAGGAAAGATTCTGAAATATCGGTAGTAACAGCAGTAGTTTCTTCAAATTCGATATCGTCTTCAGATGAATGAATAATAATCGGTTGATTGGGTGAGCCTACGTTAGTACTGGTATTGTTCCCGTTGGGAGTGGGGTTGTTTATGGAGAGAGAATTTTCTTGATAATTGCTATTTGGGATCGAAACGGGCACCAGAGAATTTCCTGTTTGGGAGGAGGATTGCATGGAGTTGTTTGTGTTGATGTTTCCTTCCAACAGGCCAAAAACCACTTTTTTGAGATCGTTCACATCCTTGCGTAAATCAATGAGTACTTTGTAGAAAATATCGCGTTCACTCATGCCGTCGGTGCCGTCAATTTTACCTAACAACATGGGTAAATTGGGTTCCGATTTTGGAATGTATTTCTGTAAAACATCCACATCGATGATTGGGCCTTTTTCAAGTACGCAGACTTGATCGGTGATGTTTTTTAACTGTCTAACGTTACCCGGCCATGCATATTGTGCCAATAATTCTTGGGCTTGGGGAGTTAATTCTACCAAGGGCGAATGGTGAGTTTCTGCAAACTCCATGGCAAATTTGGTGAATAGTAAGTAAATGTCGTTTTTTCGTTCGGCGAGTTGCGGAACTCGGATGGGTACCGTAGCTAATCGATAGTATAAGTCTTCTCGAAATTTGCCATTTCTAGCTCGTTCTAATAGGTCACGATTGGTTGCCGCCACCACACGTACATCGGTTTTTTGCACTACGGAACTACCTACTTTGATGAATTCGCCATTTTCTAAAATACGGAGTAATCGGGCTTGGGTGCTTAATGGAAGCTCTCCCACTTCGTCCAGAAATATGGTCCCCCCGTTTACGGTTTCGAAATATCCTTTTCGTTTATCGGTGGCTCCAGTGAAAGCTCCTTTTTCGTGTCCAAATAATTCGGAATCAATGGTTCCTTCTGGAATCGCACCGCAGTTTACAGCAATAAAAGGAGCGTGTTTTCGTGCACTCAGTTGATGGATGATTTTCGAAAAACTCTCTTTACCTACGCCGCTTTCGCCCAAAATAAGCACATTCATATCGGTGGGCGCAACTTTCACTGCCGTTTCTAATGCAGTGTTAAGCAAGGGGGAATGCCCTATGATGCCGAAGCGCTGTTTGATTTGTTGAATATCCATCGATCTCCTAAATTCCAAAATGCAAAGATACAACATATATGACATGTTGTCAGTTTTTGTCGATAAGTGGATGTCTTGTTTCGTTAAGTTGGGGGGGATGGTTTCGTTAGGTTGGATGCCTTGTTTCGTAGAGTCTAGAAATAGAATTCTAGGGGATTATTGGGTTTTTGTTGTTTATGGGAATGTTTTTAAGTTCAGCGATGATAGATGATAGTTGATTTGAGGTTTTTAAGGAAGGAATAGATGGGTAATTTTTTGTATTTCGTTGAATTTACAGGGATTGTGTATAATCTGTTTGGTAAGTTTGGGTAAAACGGGTTTTTTTTGAACGATAATGGAGGAAAATCCCGAAGAGAATAATCTAAACAACCACAATTCGGAAGACGGATTGAGCGGCTCGGGTATGGGCGATTCGGGGGAGGTGCATTCTACGGAAGACGTGCAAACCACGGATATCGGTCAGGTTCGTGCCGTAGGAAATCTGTACCGCGATTGGTTCATGGAGTATGCTAGTTACGTAATTCTTGAGCGTGCAATTCCGGCTCTTGAAGATGGTCTGAAGCCTGTACAGCGTAGGATTCTGCATGCCATGTACGAGATGGACGATGGTAGGTTTAACAAGGTGGCCAATATTATCGGTGCAACCATGGCGTATCACCCGCACGGTGACGCGGCTATTGGTGATGCTTTGGTGAATTTGGGTCAGAAAGAATTATTGATCGATACCCAAGGTAACTGGGGGGATATTCGAACAGGGGATAGCGCGGCGGCACCGCGATATATTGAAGCTCGACTTAGTGCTTTTGCCAAGGAAGTTGCTTTTAACGAGAAAACTACCCATTGGCAATTGAGCTATGATGGTAGAAAACGAGAGCCGGTGACCTTGCCGATGAAATTTCCTTTATTGCTAGCTCAAGGGGTTGAAGGTATTGCCGTTGGTTTGAGTACCAAGATTATGCCTCACAATTTTATTGAATTGTGTGAAGCAAGTATTGATGTCCTTCGAGGAAAGCGGGTGAATTTGTTACCCGATTTTCCCACGGGGGGGCAGGCCGATTTTTCTCAATACAATGAAGGTAGAAAAGGAAGCAGGATTCGCGTACGAGCAAAAATTGAAGAAAAAGATAAGTCCACCGTTTTAATCAAAGAAATTCCGTTTGGCACAACCACCGGGAGTTTGATCGAGAGCATAATTAAAGCATCGGATAATGGAAAGATTCGGGTTAAAAAGGTAATAGACAATACGGCAAGAGACGTTGAAATTGAAGTACAATTGGCTCCGGGAATTAGCACCGATCTTGCAATCAATGCGTTGTATGCGTTTACGGATTGCGAAGTGAGTATTTCTCCGTTGGCCTGTGTTATCGCCGATGATAAGCCGCAGTTTTTAGGAGTTAACGATATTCTCAAAGCGTGTACCCAAAATACATTGGGCTTGTTAAAACGCGAGCTGGAGATTGAGTTAGGAGAATTGGAGAACAAATGGCATTTTTCATCCCTGGAAAAAATCTTTATCGAAAATAGAATCTATCGAGATATCGAAGAGTGCGAAACATGGGAAGCGGTACTTTCGGCCATCGACAAAGGATTGGATCCCTTCAAAGGCTTGTTTCGCCGAGAAATAACGGAGGAAGATATTGTTCGATTGACGGAAATTAAAATTAAGCGAATTTCCAAATTTGATTCGTTTAAAGCCGATGAATACATCAAAGGATTGGAAGATTCAATTGCCGAAGTGAAACACCATTTGGAACATTTGGTGGATTATGCAGTTGAATATTACAAGCGTTTATTGAAGAAATTTGGTACAGGAAAAGAACGGAAAACGGAGATAAGGGCGTTTGATACGATTGAAGCCAACGTAGTGGCTGTGGCTAACGTAAAACTGTATGCTAACTACAAAGAGGGCTTTGTTGGAACGAGTTTAAAGAAAGAATCGTTTGTTGTGGATTGCAGCGATATTGATGATATTATCGCTTTCCGTGCCGATGGAAAATATTCCATTGCCAAGGTAACAGACAAGCAATTTTATGGGAAAGACCTGATCCATGTAGATGTTTGGCGTAAAAACGATGAACGTACTACCTACAATGTAGTGTATTGGGACGGGGCAGATAAAAAGGTCATGGCAAAACGATTTAATGCCACCGGATTGATTCGCGAAAAGGAGTATATTTTCAGCAGTGAACACGCCAAATCCCAGGTCCTTTATTTTTCGGCCAATCCGAATGGTGAGGCTGAGCGAGTTACCTTGCATTTAAGTGCCACCGCCAGTGCAAGAATTAAAAGTTTGGAGTATGATTTTGCCAAGCTGGCTATCAAAGGAAAGAGTGCGCGTGGAAATCAGATTACCAAGTATCCCGTGAGAAAGGTGGAGCTGAAAGAAAAAGGCGGGTCTACATTGGGCGGAGTAAAGATATATTGGGACGATCATACCGGTAGATTGAATGGGGATGCCAAAGGTCAGTTTTTGGGCGAGTTTGAAGGGGATAATAAACTTCTGGTTATTTACAACGATGGCCAGTACGAGATCACCAATTACGAATTAATCAATCGATATGAGCCCGAGCAGGTGTATTTGATTCAGAAATATCAGCCGGGACAGGTGATACAAGTGGTTTACTTGGAGGGTAAAAGCAAGTTGCAATACGTGAAGCGTTTTGTGATCGAGACAACCACCATGGAGAAAAAATTCACCTTTATCGGGGATGAAAAAGGATCTCAATTATTGGTGGCTACTACCAACGCTCCGGCGGAAATAGAGGTGACTCTGGATACCAAAAAAGCTGAAAAACAGGTCTTTACGCTCGTGTTAGATGAGTTTATGGAGGTAAAGGGATGGAAAGTATTGGGCAATCGATTGCATGTAGAGAAGGTGAAAAAAGTGGTATTGCTGAGTCCTAAAGTGGGTGAAATCATTGTGGATGCGGTGGAAGAAGATGTTGTAGACGATATTGATCCTATGGAAGGCAGTGAGGAAAGTGGAAATGAAGGGTCTTCAAATGGGTCGAATGATATCCCAGATGGATCTGTTTTACCCTTGGTTTCGGAGCAATTGGATAAGGAAAAGCGTGGTGGAATTTCTCCTTTAGATCCTCCTACGCAATTGAATTTATTGTAATGAATGAGAAGAATGCCCTGACCGTGGATTTCGGCAGAAGAGAATTTCCATCGCATTGGAAAGAGTATGAATTAATCGATTCGGGTGGATTTGAGAAACTGGAACGATTTGGGAAATGGGTGTTACGCAGGCCTGAACCCCAAGCAATTTGGGATAAATCCTTAGAAGAAAAGCAATGGGTTCAACAGGCATCGGCAACATTTGCTCGCGGTGTGGGAGGAGATCCCGAAAAGGGCAGTTGGCAATTAAAACCCACTATGCCCGAACGGTGGTGGATTTCGTATCCGTTGTTTGGAAAGACGTTGAAATTCCGATTGGGATTAACGAGTTTCAAGCATGTTGGGTTATTTCCGGAGCAAGCCTCGAATTGGGATTGGATATACGAACAAGTTACTAAGCAAAAGCAAAAGTATGCTGGGGGACAGACGGCTAGTAGGGGCTCAGATAACCATGAGGGCTCGGAAGCCAATACTTCTACCAAACCGCGGGTATTGAATTTGTTTGCGTATACGGGTGGTGCATCGTTGGCGGCTTGTGCAGCAGGTGCAGATGTTACGCACGTTGATTCGGTTAAACAAGTGGTTACCTGGAGCCGAGAAAATATGGAGGAATCTGGGATGGATGGGATACGTTGGTTGGTTGAAGATGCATTTAAGTTTGTTCAACGCGAAGCTCGTAGAGGTAAAAAGTACGATGGAATATTGTTGGATCCTCCGGCATACGGTCGGGGTCCAGAAGGGGAGAAATGGCTGCTAGAAAAACAACTCAATGATTTGATGGGATTGTGCGGTGAAATTCTGGCGGCGGATGGCTTCTTTTTGCTGAATTTGTATAGCATGGGATTTTCTGCGATGGTAGCGGAAAACCTGATTCGCAAACAAGTTAAATCCACCGGTTCGGATTTACTGAATATCCAATCCGGTGAATTGTATCTACCCGACTCCCAAGGCAATCGATTGCCATTGGGCACCTTTGTGCGTTTTTAAAGGAATTGAATCGGATTGAAATAAATCAAATTAGGTTTCAATCTAAATTCTCATGTTTATGGGTTAGGGTTGTGCCGATTATTGTCGGATCCACTTCCATAAATCGGCCCAACTGGGCTTTTTTCCGTAGCTCAAGATGCCTATTCTATAGATTTTGGAAGTAAGCCAAACCATAAATACGAATGTTAGGATAAGCAGTCCTAAACTCAACAGCAGCTGCGATAACGGAACTCCGAAAGGTGCGCGTACTACCATGATAATGGGCGAAGTGAAGGGAATCATCGAAAATAATTCCGCGGTACTTCCATTGGGTGCTTTGAGCGCTACGGATTGAGCAATTACAAAGCTTAAAACCAAAGGCATGGTAATGGGTAACATGAACTGCTGCGTTTCAGTCTCCTGATTAACGGCGGCCCCAATGGCGGCAAACATGCTGGCGTAGAGTAGGTATCCTCCAATAAAATAAAGTACGAAAATCAGAAGTATCTCTCCGGTTGGAATGGATTCAGTTCCGCTCAGAAAATCGGAAAGGGCACTCATTTTTGCTACTGGATTTGTGTTAGCGGTCATTTCTGCATTGGCTGGAATTCCTGCGGACGCAAAGGTGCTGTCCATGCTTAAAGCGGAAGATTGTTGCTTGAATTCGCTCATCTTTTGTTTTCCAACCATCGAACCTCCCACTACTACTATGGCTACTAGTAGAATAACCCAAGCGGCCACTTGCGTGAGCCCAACCGCCGCAATCCCTAGAATTTTACCCATCATCAATTGAAAGGGTTTTACACTGGAAACAATGACTTCTACAATTCGGTTGCTTTTTTCCTCAAACGCTCCACGCATAACCGTGGCTCCGTACATGAAAATAAACATATAAATTAAAAAGGCTAGTATGAAACCAATGCCACTTTTTAATCCGCTAGAACTGTTATTTGCTTCGCCTTGGTCGCTTATTTCCATCAATCGAACCGATCCGGTAACATCAATAGAGTCCAACGTGCTTGGCCGTATTCCAAATTTTACCAATTGTTTTTCTTTCGCTTGATTGCTAATCCATTGGTTGATGGACTCCATTTGGGTTAATGAAGGCGCTTCTGTACTGTATAATGTGGTTGAATCCAATACGGTTAGATCTTGATCTTCAATTTGCAACCAAGCATAGCAAATGCCTCTATTTACATAGGTTTTGGCAGAGTCTATTCGCTGTTGGGGGTAATCGTAATCCGGTGCAGGCAACACTTTGTAATTACTAAAATCGGATAGTTTTAACTGCTTGCTTTGGTCCGAAACCAACACCGTTTGTATTTCGGTTTCTTTTTCGTCTGAAACCGCAATGTATATCGCCAAAGCATAAAATCCTGCTATCAGTAAAGGACCTAAAAAGGTCATGATAATAAAGGTTTTATTGGTGACACGGGTCATGTATTCCCGTTTGAAAATCACCCAAATATTCTTGAAATTACTCATGGATTAGGGATTAGTTTGTTCAACGGTGGCAACGAAAATATCATGGATACTTGGAATGTATTCCGAAAAATATACCATGGGAGAGGATTGATTTATCGACCAACTTAACAAATTCTCTGGCGTCAAGTTCTCCGATGTTTGAAAGCGCATCATATATCTACCATCGTTGGTATTCCATGTTTTTAGGGGTGTTACAGGATAGGCTGCATCGTCCATGGTTTGATGAAAACCTACATCGTATTTCCCTGAAAAATTATTTCGTTTTATTTCGTTGATGCTTCCATCCATCACCTTTTTTCCCTGATGGATAATGCCAATTTTGGAGCAAAGTTCCTCCACATTATCCATGCGGTGGGTAGAGAATAAAATGCTACACCCTTCATGCTGCAGTTCTAGAATAAGTTCTTTTATTAGGTCGGCATTAACGGGGTCAAATCCCGAAAAGGGTTCGTCTAAAATTAGCAATTCGGGCTTGTGCATTATGCAGCTTACAAACTGCACCTTTTGAGCCATTCCTTTGGAAATTTCCTCGATCTTTTTCTTGGCCCAATCCATCATTTCCAATCGCTCCAACCAATATTTTACGTTGGCTTTTGCATCGGAATTACTCAGGCCCCGAAGTTGAGCGAAGAACAGTAATTGATCGGCAACCGACATCTTTTTGTACAGTCCACGTTCTTCGGGCATGTATCCCATTCGTTGACTGTGGTTGGGGTGCAGGGATTCCCCTTTAAAGAATAATTCACCGGAATCGGGCTGGGTGATGGTAGCCAGCATACGAATTAATGTGGTTTTTCCGGCTCCGTTTGGACCTAATAGGCCATATATTTCTCCCGGATTTAGGTCGATGGAAATGTTCTTACTTACGGCTTGTTTACCGAAGGATTTATATACATTCCTTGCCGAAATAATGGGTGTCATGGTTTATTTAAAGCTGTAGTTTAATCCTGCACTCAAGCCCATGGAGTTAACGCCGGCCCCCAATTGGACTTGGAATCCCATTCCATTTTTGTATGCTTTTTTTACGCCAACTAAGGTGGCTTGAATACCATTCATTCCAATCCCTTGATTGTAGGCAGGGACGTAGGCCGTGGAGGAATCTTCGCGAATGGTTTCGAAATTTACATGGAAAGTACCCAGGGCCAACCCGGAATACCATGCTGTATTGGATTTTTTGCCCGATTTAATCTTCCAAGCGTAATCGATGGTCCCCATAAAACTGCTTAGTCGAACTTGGTAATGGAATTTCGAATACTCGCCTGGTAAATCGAAATTTGGATATTGAATGGTATTGGTTTTCACCGATGCCGATTGGAACACCAAGCCCATCATCCAGCGTTCGCGAAAGTGGTATTGGTAGCCATAATGATTGGGTTTATTAATTTCGGTTTCAATTTTTGGGAATGTTGCTTTTAACTCCGAAATCATGGTATTGGAAATGGTATTTACTAAAAAGGATGACGATCTTCCATAGTAAAGCGTCATGCCATTCTCCTTGAAATACTGAAAATCGGCCAACTTTTTAATTTTGGTGGAAGCTGGGGTACTTGATTTTTTTGGTTCTCTCATGCTTGTATTGGCTGAATTTTCAGTTTTAGGCAACGCATCGGCGCGAGAGGGTACCGTAGTATCTCCCGCACTTTGGGCAATCGCCATAACACTGAAACAAATGGGGAGGAATAGCAGTATAGTTTTTTTCATGGGGTACAATTACGATGAAAATTAATGTGGCAATTTAGGTGGAATTTTATGGTATTTGAGTGTTTGCAATTGGCAAATCGATGTTTTTCATCGAAGTAAATACAAACTTTAACTGAAATTCGGCGTTATTGATAATCTGAGCAGTTCTATTAATAAAATACTAATATTTGTTTAAACAAATTATTGTATCTTTGTACCAATAAAATTTTCAAATTATGACAACACAAGCAATTTCTCAGTGGAACTTGGACCCAACACATTCAGAGGTTCAATTCAAAGTAAGACATTTAGTAATTTCTAACGTTACCGGTACTTTCCGAAATTTCTCTGCAACTTTAGAAAAAGCAGGTGAAGATTTTAACGGTGCCAAAGTTAGTTTTACAGCGCATGTTGATTCTATCGATACCAACCAGGCTGATCGCGACAATCATTTGAAATCGCCCGAGTTTTTTGATGCTGAGCAATTTCCAACCATTGAATTCGTTAGTTCCTCCTTTGAGAAGTCTTCAGATTCTACCTACACGGTGAAGGGTCATTTAACCATGAAGGGTATTACTCGTGAGGTTGAATTATCTGCTGATTTTGGTGGTGAGATGGTAGATCCATGGGGAAATCGCAAGGTAGGATTTGAGGTGAGCGGAACTGTGAAACGCGAAGATTTTGGTTTAACCTGGAGTGCAGTAACCGAAGCGGGTGGAGTAGTAGTAGGTAGCGATGTGAAATTGCTTTTCAACGTTCAATTTGTAGCCGCTTAAGTAGATCATAATTTTTCAAGGTTTAAGTTTTGAGACCGCTCCATCGTTGGGGCGGTTTTTTTTTGTAACTTGCCACTGCATGAATGAAGTTTGGGGACCGCGCAAATTGTTGTTTGGTCTGATATTGTTGGGATTAACCTATTGGATAGGCAGTAGTTTGGTTTCTTATATTAATGCTGGACTGGGCGCATTGTTGTTTTATTTTTTTCTACGGGATCCTATGGATTATCTCGTAACGAAAAAGAAATGGAATCAACATGGGTCAGTATTGTTTTTACTGTTTGTATCCTTTTTGGTTGTGATGGTTCCCTTGGGGTTGATGATCACGATGATTGGTACCAAAATCAGTAGTATTAGTAGTCAAATTCAAGAAACTATCTTGCTGCTGGAGGCTTTCATTCGAGAGTTAGAAGCAAAATACAAGGTGGTAGTTTTGAGCGATTCAAACTTGGATTCTATTGCAAAATTTTTATCGTCTCTGCTTTCTGATTCGATGGGAATGTTGTTGGATTCCATGGGTTCTGTGGTAATCATGTATTTCTTGTTGTATTACATGTTGTTACAATATCGATCCATGGAATTGTGGTTTTTCACCAAGTTGCCGTTACAACAACAGAGTATTCGGCTATTGGGAAGGGAGTTGAAAGAATTGGTGATGTCCAATTCTATCGGATTACCAATAACTGCATTAGCGCAAGGTGTTTTAGCCGGTATTTTATATGCGTTCTTGTCCGTGGATGATTGGTGGTTTTGGTTTGTTTTAACTTCTTTTACGGCTATGATTCCGGCGGTAGGCGCGGCATTGGCCTACTTGCCCTTAGCGATAATATTGTATGCTCAGGGGCATGAAAATCAAGCCATTTTTTTAACTATTTATGGCTTCACGGTAATCGCAGCGGCCGATAATTTGGTGAGAATGTTCTTGCAAAAGAAAATGGGCGACATTCATCCGTTGATAACCATTTTGGGGGTAATTGTGGGGTTGAAGTTATTTGGTTTCTTGGGATTGATTTTTGGTCCGATTTTATTGTCGTTTTTCCGATTGTTATTTAAGGTGTATCAAATTGAATTTGGTGATATAAACGGATAGGTAATTGTTGTTTTATGAGGCATTTAACAGAAGATTTTTTTGAATTTTTTATCGAACTTACGTTGAATAACAATAAGACTTGGTTTGATGACAATAGAAAGCGATACGAAAAATCGGTAAAATTACCTTTTCGTTCTTTCGTGGAAGAATTGATCAAAGAGGTATCTGCAGTGGATGCTCGATTTTCTTCTTTATCGGCATCGGATTGTTTATTTAGGATTAATCGGGATATCCGATTTTCTAAAGATAAAACGCCGTATAAAACGCATTGTAGCGCGGCTTTACAACTTGGGGATAGTAAAAATATGTCGTTGGGTGGTTTGTATGTTGAATTCGGACCTGAATCTTGTGGTATTTATGCGGGGGTATACATGCCAGATAAAGAAACATTAACCAGAATTCGGACCAATATTTCCACTAATTTAATGGGTTTTAGAAAAGCCATCGAACATCCAAATTTTAAAAAGAATTTTGGTGAAATTCGAGGCGATAAAAATAAAATTTTGCCGTCTCCATTCAAGGAGTTAGCTCTAAATGAACCCTATCTGTACAATAAGCAATTTTATGTGGTACATCCGCTGGAGGCCGAGGAAACATTAGAGCCGGATTTTGTAGCAAGAATCGTAGACATTTGGAAAACGAGCCTGGATTTTACCGCCGTCTTGGAGGGTTAGAGGAAATAATTACACGTATGTCCGAGATATATTGTTACGATATTGTTTTTGAGAAAATTGAAACGTTGACAAGGGGAGAATACGAATGTTGCACCTTTGTGGAATGCGATTTTTCCAAGCAGGATTTTTCTGATTTTGTCTTTATCGATTGTTCTTTTCGAGAATGCAATTTAAGTTTGGTTAATTTACATAAATCGGTAATTCGGGACGTGGAATTTTCGGGTTGTAAAATGATGGGATTGCGATTTGAACAATGCAACGAGTTTGGTTTGTCCTTTACATTTTCGGGTTGCCAATTAAATCATTCATCTTTTTATAAATTGAAGATAAAGAATACAGTGTTTAATAATTCGAAATTGCAGGAAGTGGATTTTACCGAGGCCGATTTATCAGGTAGTACTTTTCATCGATGCGATTTTTTATCGGCAACGTTTTATCAAACAATTTTAGAAAAATCGGATTTGCGAAATTCGTTTAATTATTCCCTAGACCCTGAGTTAAATAGAATAAAAAAAGCCAGATTCTCCGCTTCAGGAATTTCCGGCCTTTTGGATAAATATGACATCAAAATAGAGGATTAAATATCCGCCATTTTTTGGACAGGGTTACATGTATTGTTTCAAGATTGATTGAAGCTGACCGGCTTGTAAAACTCCGGATTGCCTCCACAAGCTTTCACCTTTTTTGAAAATCATCAAGGTGGGTACACTGCGAATGTTGTATTGTGCTGCAGCGGCTTGGTTTCGGTCAACATCTATGGTGATAATGGTGATGTCATCGCCCAGTTGATTTTTTAAGTCTTTTAATATGGGTTTCATCATTTTACAGGGTCCGCACCATTCGGCTGCAAAATCAACCAATACGGGTTTATCTGAATTAACGATTTCTTGAAAAGTTGCCATCGTATTACTTATTTAATGTGAATTATATTTTGTTATTTAAGCTCATCCATCCGCCGCCGTTATGAACATCGTAACCTTTATTTTTTAAAATACCCTTGGCCGATGCACTTCGCATGCCCGATGCGCAGCATGTAATCACGGGTTTGTTTTTAGGTATTTTGCTGAGAGAGTTAGCCAATTTGTCCAACGGGATGTTCAGGGCACCTTTGATATGACCACCTTTGAATTCCTGCGGGCTGCGCACATCAATGATTACCGCGCCTTGTTGTATGAGTTCTTTGAAACTTGGCGCAGGGGTGCCTCCGCCAAACAGGTTTTTTATGCTAGACCACATAGTTGTTTGATTTGATATGCAAATTTCCTGTTAATTTCTTTTGAGGTATGTGATTTAAGTTACCCACGAAGGATTAATTTCAACATGAATGGGAGAATAATATTATTGCGGTTGAGTAGTGCGATTTTTTCTGTTATAATTATATTTACTGCATGAAGATTGCGGAATATTCCTTAAACGATGCTTCAACTTGGGTAGATATTATTGAGCCTTCCATGCAAGATCTGGAAGAGTTTAAAGAACTCCATAATCTGAATTTGCACTTTTTACGCGATTGTTTAGAACCGGATCATTTACCTAAATACGAAGAAGACGAGGGGATGGCATTTTTTATTCTTCGCGTTTTACTGAAAGAGGAGACCCCAGCCACTATCCAGGCTATGTCGTCTAAAATTGCTGTGTTTTTTAATGAAAAGCAGTTGATAACGGTGCATCGACTACCCCATGAATTTATTGATGCTTTACGGGATAAATACGTGAGGCAAGGTAGAGTTGGTTCAACGGCGGAGTTAGCCGTAAGAATTGTGCGTGGGGTTTTGAATACGTACCGGGATTTTAATCACAGTTTGTCTAGTCCGATGGCGCACGTTGAAGATCTGGTATTTGTTGGAGGCAAGCCAGAACCGAGTGTTTTTGGCACCGATTGGGCTTCAGTGAATAAAAATAGTCAGGTAATTGAGATCATCTATCACCTCCGCAAACGGGTAGGAGTGGCGGAGCGACTGTGTGAATTAACAGACGATGTATTGTTGCAATTGCATGAAAACGAAATTGTACGCGGAGGGCAAGAGCATCGAGATGTAATGGATTACCGATTGAAATTGCAGAATCAATTGAACGAAAGTGGAGAAAATCTACAACAACTACTCCAAGTATATTTATCGTTATCCTCCCAAAGAACGAACGATGTAATGCGCGTTTTAACCGTTTTTAGTGTATTGTTTATGCCTCTTACTTTTATTGTTGGGGTTTATGGGATGAACTTCGAGAATATGCCAGAGTTGAGTTGGCCTCATGGATACTTGGCAGTTTGGGTAGCGATGATAGCAATAGTAGTGCTATTGTTTGTTTGGTTTAGACGACGAAACTGGTTGTAAATACTTGCAATATCTGCAGCTCCGTAGTGTGAAAATTTCAAATTATACGGGGTGTTTCTGTCGATTACTAGTCTTGTCTCAGGGATTTTTGTCGATAATTTTTGTGTTTTTATAGTACTATGTATTGCATAGTACTATAAAAATATATAGTTTTGTTTCATGGATTTGGAGAATACCCAATCACAGATGCGAAAAGGGATATTGGAATACTGCGTATTGCAGGTAATTTCTTGTGGGGAATGTTATTCTTCGGATATTATCGATCGATTAAAATCGGTAGAGATGATTGTGGTTGAAGGTACATTGTATCCGTTGCTAACGCGACTTAAAAATGCTGGATTGTTACAATACAAATGGGAGGAAAGTGAATCGGGTCCGCCCAGAAAATATTTTTCTTTAACGGCTGACGGTGAGCGTTTTTTAGAATCGTTGGATACAACTTGGATTCAATTAGCTCATGCAGTCAATCATTTTAGAGATCATCGGCAAGGTTCGCATCCTTCTCCTTTGTCTCCTCGTGATTCGGACTAAAATAACCGCATGAAACGTAAAGAAAAGCTATCGATAATTGAATGAAATTGGTTCAAAAAATAAAATAAAAAATCAACCCAATCAACCAACACAACAAGCAATGAATAAAATAATAAATGCCAATATAAACGGTTTTGTATTTCCCATCGATGAGGTGGCATACGAACAATTGAAAATGTACCTCGATCAATTGCGTAAAGGAATCCAAGATGTAGAAGTGCACCAGGATATTGAAAATCGAATTGCGGAATTGTTTAATTACAAATTAAAAACTGGCAAACAAGCCATCTTAGAATCGGACGTAAATGATATTATACTTCAGGTGGGTTCTGTGGATGAATTGGTGGATGCAGAAATGGAGGTTGATAGCAAGCCATCGGGTAGTCAAACACAGGACGAAACCTATACAAGTAGCGGGTCTGTAACTGAGAGGAGATTATTTCGAGACGATGATAATAAGTGGATTTTGGGTGTTTGTTCGGGTATTGCGGCGTATTTGCAATGGGATAGCAAATGGGTTCGATTGGGATTCTTAGTTTTATTGCCGGTTACGGCGGGCACCATTGTATTTATATATTTATTTTTGGGTGTGGCCATTCAGCCTGCAATGACTCCAACGGAGAAGCTTCAAATGAAAGGGGCTCCAATCACGTTTGAAAATTTGGGTAAGGTTATTGAACATGCGGCGAAAACAGCCATGGATAAAGGGAAGCCGGTAGTAGAAGACATTTCTAAACGAGGAATTCCAGTAATTATAAAATTGGTTGCGGCTTTTGGTTTGCTGATTTTATTGATAATTTCTGTACCTGCATTGTATTCGGTAATTATTTCAGCGGGCGTAATTAGTTGGTTGTGGGAACTTGCAGCGAATACCCTATTTTGGTCGGATACCCAAGCTTCCCTAGTATTGTTGGCTTCCATCATGGTAGCTTTAATTACCCTTGGAAGTATTTTTTATTCGTTGATTCGTGTGTTGGTTAATGGCAGGAGACTCCCTTTGGTTGTGCGCATAACGTTTACAGGATTATGGTTGTTTGGGGTTGGGTACCTGGTTTATCAATCGGTTTCCATTGGAAAGGAGTTTAGTATAAAAGAAACCATCTCTCAACGAATAGAGGTGGATTCGGCCTACAATCCCAAAATTAAGCTATTAACAATTTCGGCTAATCCGTCTGCTTTTCACACCGATATATATGGTATTGCGGGTGATGGGGATGAGTCGGAGAATTTTTGGGTGGAAGGTGAAAAGGTGAGTTTAAAGGCGATAGAGAAAAAGAAATCTTCGCACGTTGATTTTAAATTATTTAGAACGGTAGATTCTGTACCCTATGTAATCGTTGATCGCTCTTCTCGTGGTAATAGTACATGGCGGTTGCAAAATGCTAAAAACATTAAGTACGAATGTAAATGGACAGGTAACAAGTTGATTTTGAGTGATTTTCTAGACTTTTCTGCTGCCCCAGGGAAGTGGAGGGCTCAACATGTATTGGTTAAAATTTACTTACCCGTAGGATTTCATGTGCAATTGGATGAATCATGCGATGGCGTAATCTTCTTAGAATACGAGGATGACACCTATTACAATTTTCCAGTAGGATCCGGCGGATACAAGCGGATAAAAGTAGGTGCGAACGGTAACGAAATTGTGGATTAAAGACCGGCTTTACTTAATGGCTCTAATCGGAAGCTGAAGCTGGCATTGATACGAATTCGTTTATTCCAATTGCTCGGCGAATTATCCAATAGATTTTGGCTTTGCACAATGGGTAAGTATAATCCAAACATATCGCTGATTTTGACGCCGATTCCTGAGCTCCAAGCGAGTTCCCCTTTCGTTAAACTTGTAGGGTTTGCGCCTGTTGTTGGATTGAATGCGGTGAAATAACCAACATCGCCAAAAACTCCCAAAAACGATGGACCAATGGGGAATGGGATGTAGAAATTGCCTGTAAATACTTGTTTGCTATTGAGTCCGGTTCCACTTAGATTTCTAAATCCTCCTTGGTTGTTGCCGCGTTGTTGACTCCATGTTTGGGAGTTACTCGCATTGCCGGATCTGTTTAAGAAAATTTCATCGTTGAAATAATCACGGGTACCGGGTGTGCCGGTTAAAGAAAGCGATAATGGCGATACCCCATCAATATTTTCGCCCGTTTTGTCTGGACTAATTGTGTGTTTTATCCCCCAAGCATTTCCGGCATAGAGGCGCATGGTAATTTGGCGCTTTTTCTTGTAGGTATAGCTCGCTTTCCAGGCTATTTCACTTTGTTGGGCGCTTGTAATTTTTTGATCTTTGGGGTTACGGAAACTGTTGGGAGCCCACATCGGCGTATCCACGTTGTTGATGGATTGAGTCAATAAAGTGTGTTTTGCTACTATGGACCAGTTCCATTTTTCTGATTTTTTGGATACACTGTATTGCAATCGGCCGCCTACAGTAGAAATGGTGTTCATATCGAAGGTCACTGCGGTAGCTGGTGAAGGAATAATGCCTATGTAAGGAGGCAAAATCACTTTTTGATAATCATTTCTAACCAACCCTTGAAGTTCTAGGATTTGAGTATAATCGGATTTGGGTTTATTCCGATTCCCCAGGGTGAATTTCAGGTAGGGATTGATCAGTATGTAACGATTGTTGGGCATCACTGGGAAAAATCCACTGGATGAAACGGATAATGAATTTTCTTTTAACAGTTCTTTTTCGCTGTTATCTAACCCGCTTTTGTTTAGGGTGTTGTTTAAGTTGTAAGAATGCAACCAAATACCGCTGCTAATGGTTGAAAAGCGTTGTTGGGGATGCCAATTTCGGTATATCAAACCCGAACCCACCAACGCATTGCGGCCAGTAGAATAAAATGGGCTAAATACGTAGCTTGTCTTTTTTAATGGTATACCTTGATTGTGGAAAGTAACGCCTAACATCATACGGTCTTGCGCATTCCAACCCAGTGCTGGCAAAAGGAAAATATTCGATTTACCGGGTTCTTGGTTTCCGCTAATTAATTCAAATTTTGGACTCTTAGCATTGGGAAACAACATTTGGTTTTTGTATAAATTGTTGTGCCTGTGCACTTCGGGAACTCGTTTAAAGGGGTCAATTACCACTTTGGTAACTTCCATGCCATTGTACTTGCTGTCTAATTTGAACTGAACCAACGATTTGTTTTTTGAGGTTGGTAGCGCCCAGTTGATAGCTAATAAACTATCATTGGAATACAGAGCCACCGGCATGGGAGCGGTGATTTGTCCTTTATTTTTTAAGATTACTTGGTAGTCGATTTTGGAATTACTGAAAGTACTGAGATCCTTTACTTTATAATCGATGAATTTGGTGGTTTGAATTAAGTCATCAAACAGCCAGCCAAGATCCGTTTCGCTGATTTTTTGGCTTACGTCTCGCAAATCTTCGGGCTGCGGATGTTTGAATTTCCATTGATCGAAATAGGTATGGAAAATAGAATCGAACAACTTATCTCCTAGATACGATTTCAACATGGTAAAAACCAAGCCGGTTTTTTGATACATCACAATACCATAATTGGTTTGGGTGAAGTCCGCCGAATGGGTGCAAATGGGTTGATCCAAGCCGTTAGAAGCAAAGAATCTATAGGCTATATCGCCTTCATCGTGGTGACTGAAATCTTCCAAATGGAATTTTGCTTTTGATTTTTCAGACATCCCCAAGGTGCTGTATAAATACTTGTTGTTTGGGTATTTTGTCTCCATGTAACGCATTTCGTTCAAGGTGTTTAAGCCTTCGTCCATCCAACCGTTATCGCGTTCATTGCTACCCAAAATACCGTAGAACCAGTTATGCCCCACTTCATGAACGATCACTACTTCTAACTGCATATCACTGCTTACATTGCCAATTACCGTTACGTTGGGGTATTCCATGCCGCCGCCAGCGCTGATGGTGCCATCTACAGCGGTTACCTGATTGTATGGGTAATCGCCATTCCATAAAGAATAATAATAGGTGCCATCTTGAATATATTCCTGTGCGTACTGCCATTTCTCGGCATTAGCTGGGGTGTATAATGTCCATGTAGTAACCGTGCGTTTGCTATGGGGCAGTTTCACCGATCCTTTATTTACGATAAACGATTTATCGGCGAACCAAGCAAAATCATGTACATTGGATTGTTTGTAATGCAAGGTTTTCCATTTTTTACTTGAAGCGGGGGTAGTATCGTTGAGGTTTAAAAACTCATATTTGCCCTTGCCGCCCAATCGTTTCATTACGGGTTTAACGGGAGTGGTTCCCGCTAAATAATCCATTCGTGCAATTTCGCTTTCGGTTTGCAAATCGCCTGTGGCTCCTACAATATAATTATCTGGCAAGGTGATTTTGACGTCAAAGGTTCCATACTCTGAGTAAAACTCGCCCTGGTTGAGGTAGGGCATTTCGTGCCAACCATTTTTATCGAAAACAGCCGGTTTGGGATACCATTGAGTAATTTGGTAGGCTTGATCAATATGACCCAATCGAGATACTCTTGCATTGGGAATTTGAACTTTAAATGTAGTGCCGATGGTGATGGAATCGCCGGGCATCAGTGGTTCAGCTAGCTGCACATAGGCTATATCTTGGTGCTCCTTGTGATAACTCCATTGCAAAGGCTGCACTTTAAGCATTTTATTTTGGATTTCATCGTTCCCATAAAAGCGAATGCTTCCATTTTTATCGAGAGGGGAGATGAAGTTGATTGAGTCGATGTAGCCCAAATTCTCAGGGGTTTCCCCGTTTAGATAATTTTTCCCGTTTTTGGCCAACTGTTTGGCCAGTGCCGTTTTGCTGTTTTTGTAACCATTCGCCCACAAATGAACGGGTATTTGGGTGATGGGTTGGGGGGAATGGTTGATGTATTTAAATTGACAGTTTCCGTGCAATTGGTGATTAATATCGTCTAATTTCACTTGAATGCTGTAATGAACCTCTTGTTGCCAATATTCTTGTGAAATTGGGGCGAGTTTGATGTTGAGTTGGCGTTTGTCTGCATTTGGCGATGCTTTTTCCCTGCTGTAGGGTTTGATTGAACTGTTGCCTAGAATATTATGGGTGGGTTGTGATGTTGTTAGCGCTTTTGCTTGGGATGAGCTTGCGATGCTGTGACTGGAGCGGTTTTGGTTTGGTAGTGGCTTGGCTTGGTTAGTTGCTTGACAGTAGTTGGAAAAACTCATTAATCCAACCAAGGCAATGGCCGTAAAAATCGAACGCATCAACAAATCTATTTATTTAATGCGTGGAAATTAAATCCACTCAAGAAAACTTGGCGAAAATCTACGAGGTATTATCGATTTTTTTTATGGTATTTTCTTATTGAAATGGTCAATATCTTCGTAACATGGAAACTACCTCTGCTACGGAAGCTAATTCTGCTGCTGTATCGGCTAAAATGACCTTTATTAATTTGCCGGTACTGGATTTGAAGGCAACCATGAATTTTTTTACGGGATTAGGATTTACATTTAACCCGATGTTTACGGGCGAAACCGCCGCTGCTATGGTTATTAATGAAACAACCGTAGCTATGTTGTTGATTCACGATCATTTTAGTCAGTTTACCCAAAAACCTATAGTGGATGCTCATGCACAAACGGAAGTATTGATTGCGATGCAATTGGATTCAAGGGAGGCAGTAGATACGATGGTTGAGAAGGCGGTTTCTTTAGGGGGTAAGCGGTATGCGGAACCTGCGGATCACGGTTGGATGTATCAACACAGTTTTGAGGATTTAGATGGGCATCAATGGGAAGTTATGTATGCCGATTTGAGTAAGCTCCCGGGTAATTAACTCGTATCATTGAATTCAGGAGGTATGCGTAAATTTCTTTTGTTGGTAGGTGCATTTATTGCTCCTGCATTTTTATTGTCGATTCCTCCTCGAAATTATTTACCCCATATTATCATACAATTCAATCAGGGAAATAAACCTCTTAATATTGGGGATACGATTTCCATGGAAGACGGGAAATTTGTGATTTCATCGTTTAAGTTTTATTTGGGGAGTTTGAATGGTATAACCAAACAAGGTCGGAAAATTAGGATGTTGCCATCGGAGCAGTTGATTGACTTGTCTCGATCAAATATTCATAAAATACCTGTAGTAATCCCGAGGAGTGAGAGGATTGATAGTATAGGAATTGGGATCGGTATAGATAGTGCAGCTCACAAAACGGTTGCATTTTCCAACGATTTAGATCCCGTAAATTCAATGTATTGGGCATGGCAAAGTGGTTTTATTCAATTAAAGTTGGAAGGGCAGTGGATGCAATATTCTGCCAATGCTGAATCCGTTGAATGGCATTTGGGCGGTTACCGTTGGCCCAATTCCACGGCTCGATCGGTATTGTTTCCCACAGAATTCCACACCGTATATGGACCCATGTTTTCGATTGATATCTTGCCATTGTTGGAAAAAGGATTGAAAAAATATCCCAATAAAATAATGTCGCCAGGCAAAGCCGCTGCTGAAATAATGGATATTTTTGCTCGATATTGTGTTCAAATTTATCCTGATAAATCGAAATAAAGTGCTCGAAAAATCAAGATGTGCGTGATGCTTGTTAATTCCTATTGAACTAAGGAAAAACTAATTGGAGGAAGGAAAAACTACTGGGAGAAAATAAATAAAATGCGAACGGGAAGGATTGTTGTTTTTTGGGTGTTGTCCATGCTTGCCGCAGGTTGGATGTCCGTACGCTGGCGTCCAGAATTGCCGAAAAATTTTCCGAAACCGTTAAATGATAAGTTAAATACAGGGATAAAAAGAACAGCAATACAGTTGGGTCGGTACTTGTTTTTTGATCCTATTTTATCTGCCGATAGTTCTATCTCTTGCGCATCTTGTCATTCGCCGTTAAATGCTTTCGCCCACAATGATCATGCCTTGAGTCATGGAATTGGGGATTCCATATTAAAACGAAATGCCCCCGCATTATTTAACTTAGCTTGGCAATCGAGTTTTATGTGGGACGGTTCCATTCACCGATTGTATGCTCAGCCGATAGTTCCTATCGAAAACAAAAAGGAGATGGGGAGTTCGTTGAAAGAGGTATTGTTTCGTTTAAATCGTTCTGAATTTTATCGGAAGCAATTGCAATTGGTATATCGGAAAGCAAATTGGGATACGGACGCATTGCTATTAGCTCTGGAAGCATTTCAGTTATCCTTGATTTCGTCTGACAGTAAATATGATAAGGTACAGCGTGGGGAGGTTGGTGTTGCTTTAACTTCACAGGAACAAACAGGGTATCGATTATTTCAACAAAAATGCAGTAGTTGTCATCGTGAGCCTTTGTTTTCGGACTTTAGCTTTCAACGCAATTATTTAGCTGGTAATATAATGGCCGATTTGGGGAAATTTGAGGTGACGGGGCAGCGTATGGACTCATTTCGGTTCAAAGTACCAAGTTTGCGAAATTTGAAATACACCATGCCCTATATGCACGATGGAAGATTTAATACCTTGTCCCAAGTAGTAAAACATTATAGTTCTTTGGGGCAATTGAATGGGGAATCGATGCGTTTAACTGACAACGAACAGCGAGATGTTATTGCATTTTTACTTACGTTAACCGACGAAGGCTTTGTACGTAATAAAAACTATCATTTTCCAAAAGAAAGAATTTCTAATTAAACCTTTGGTTATTATTTTCGTCTCATGGATATGAATTTCAATCATAACGTTGCGCTTCGATTCGATGCTTGTCTAAATACTAACTCATCGCCTTCGATTTATAAACGTTTCGGTGCGATGATGTTGCTGGTAATTTTTGGATTTTCAGTGAATTTGATATCGGCACAAACGGATCCGGCCATTACATCGTGGCTACAAAATACTACCAAAACTGGGAGTTATTATTCATCGGGTAATTCTACCGCAATTGATAACGGGATATTGGTTAATTGTCAGTCGGTAAAGTATTCAAATTCATACGTTTATATAGAAACAAAGGGGGTTCCGGCTTATCCAACGGGTCCATTTTTGGATGGAAATCCCTCTCAGGCTCAATCGCAAAATGCGATATTTAAATTTCCCTTGAATCCTCAGAAAAATACGGGTACGCCAACGGCAACGAGCTTAGGTAATATTGGTGTTTTTATCAACGGAGTTGCATTATTTGATTTCCAAGATGGGGTAGCTTGGAATACGGCAACCAATTCTTGGTGTGGTGGTCCTGGTAATCCGCCTTGTTCGGGAACTAAATATTGGACGAGAGATGCCGTGGTCTTTGAACGCAAAGGATTTGATTGTTCCAAAGGTCATCCGGCCATGGGAAATTATCACCACCATCAAAATCCATCGGCTTTTAAATTAGATAAGCAGGTGATTTCTACCATCTGTAACTTATATGATGCTGACGGGTTATATCGAATTGATTCTGGGGTACATTCGCCATTAATTGGTTACGCCTATGACGGTTTTCCAATTTATGGTGCTTTAGGATACAAAAATGCGGATGGCACAGGCGGGGTAGTTCGACTGAAATCGTCCTACAACTTGCGCGCTATTACCTCAAGAACTCAATGGGCTGATGGTACGGATGTGCCGGATGGACCTGCTGTAAATGCTACGTATCCTTTGGGTACCTTCAAAGAAGATTATGAATTTAAGACTCCAACTTCGGATGATTTTTTGGACGAGCACAATGGAAGATTTTGTGTTACCCCCGAATATCCTAAAGGAACCTATGCCTATTTCACTACCGTGGATGAAAATTATAATTCAACATTCCCCTATGTTGTAGGTCCTACCTTTTATGGCGTAAAATCGGTTCAAAAAGTTACAAGTATTGGCGAAACAACCACAGAATACAAAGCTACTGCCAATGTAAATGGGAAAACAGCGCAATTAATTTCGGCGAAGTTAACTCCCAATCCGGCTTCAGACTTGGTAGCCGTTCAGTTAGGCGGACTTCAACGTTCCGATGTAACGATAACATTGATGGATCTATCCGGAAGAGTGATTCATGAGAAAATTATTCCTGCGGGCAGTACTTTGGTTTTTTTTGAATTGCAATCGGTTTACAGTGGGAATTATTTGTTAAAAGTAGCTTCTGGGTCTTCTTTTGAAACGCTTCAATTGGTGGTGCAGCATTGATTTTGTTGTTTTGTGCCAGTAAGGCATCAAAAAATTGCATTTAATTGTCTTATTTAGGCAATTCATTACATGCAGTACCGTTTAATCGTTGTTCTCTTTGTTGGTTTCATCAACTCCTTATGGGGTCAGTTGTATTATAATGCGCCCAATGCATCGGCCTATAATCCCTTAAATCAAAAATATTTAATCACGAACGAGGGTAGTGGTGAAGTGTTTCAAATAGATAGAGCGGGTAATAAGTGGTTGTTTGCTAAGGGGCTGATATCTCCTAGAAATATTGCGATGCATCGGCTGCCAATGGGGTGGTGTGTGCTCGTTTTAGATTCTAATCGAATGGTGCTGTACGATACATCGGGATCGGTTTTAGGGTATGAGACGATATCGGGAGTTAAGCAATTGCAAGATTGTGTATATGATTCTGTAAACCAGATATTATATACTTCCGATCGATTGCGGGGAGTTATTTATAAAACTCGATTTGCTAAATCAGCGCCCTATCTACCTACTACTTCTATTTGGGTTTCGGGTTTGAAAAAACCTTCCGCGATGATATTGCAGAAAAGCAGAGATAGGATTTTATTGGTTCAAGATACCAGTAATAGTGGTTTGATATCGGTTTCGTTAACGGATTCCAGTGTTTCGCTGTTGCGATACTTAAATTTAAGTAATGTTATGGGACTGGCGGAAGACGATCAGGGGAATTTGTATTTTTCGGCCGTTGCCGAACAAAATATTTACCAATTAAATAGATATTACAAAGGTAGTCCGAAAGCACTTATACGCGAACCTAAGCCCGGTGATTTAACCATTGTGGGCTCAAAAAACGAGTGGGTTTACACTTGCATTTTGTGTGGTAAGGTGTATGTAGCAGCTTTGCACATTTTTGGTCCAAGTTCCGAAGTGATGGGCTGTGCGGGGGATAGTATCGACACCTATAAAAATCCGTTTTTAAAAAACATAGGAACCTTTGAGCAAGGGAATGAATTTGTATTGCAGTTAAGCGATTCGAAAGGAGATTTCTCCAAAGGGTATGAACTTAATCGAGTTAAAGACACCTTAATTCCAGCGATGATTAATGGGGTATTGCCCGCTGGAATTCCTGCTGGAATGGGCTACAAAATTCGTTGGAATAGTACCAAGCCCGCGGTGGATGGTTGGTTACAGATGTCCGAGATTTTGCCTGTTCCTACACTTTCATTATCGACACAACAAGATACATTTTTCGATTGCGAGCGAAAGGGTATTCGATTAAAGGCTCAAGATTCGGTGGAGTTGGTAGATTTTAATTGGCATGTTAATGGACAGCCAGTTCGCGATTCGGCGCAATACCTTTGGGTGATGTCGGATTCCGTATTGAAAGTTTTAGTTTCCGGCAAATTAGCCAGTTCGGGTTGTGTTTCCATGGACTCCGTATGGGTGATTCCTGGGGTAAAGCCAGCAATAAACGATTGGAATAGTGAAGTAATTGCTTGTCAGGGAGATTCCGTTACGTTGGGCGATACAGCATCTTCGGTAGGATCGCATCCTTTCTCCTATGGTTGGCGGTCACATAATCTGGATACTGCTTGGATGAGTGATGATAAAAATCCTCGTGTTCAAGCGAAATGGACGGATAGTTTTTTTGTGACGATTAAGAACAGAATGGGTTGTACGGAAACCTATTATACGGTGTTGGATGTTACAACACGGGATTCTATCCGCTGGTGGAGGCGTTCCGATTCGCTTTTGGAAGTGGTTTCACAAAAAGGGGGTAAACTTAGCTGGTTCAGGAATGGGCGGGCTTTGAGTTTTACGGATTCGAAAATGGAATTGCCGGACACAGGGTTATATCAAGTTTGCACTCAAATAGACTTGGGATGTGTGCATTGCACGGATACATTTCGGGTAAAACCCAGAGTGGCAAAATTGGGTAAAGGAAATGTTGAACGTGGTGTGGTTCGTATATTTCCCAATCCCACTACCAGTATTGTTTATGTTGGCGGAATATCCGATGCGGAATGGGTGGTGTTGAGTTTGGATGGTAAGCGCTTGCTTTCGGGTACAGGATCAACGGTAAATATGGAGAATTTATCTCCCGGAACGTACGTGTTGCATATACAGAGTCAAGGGTCTGCATTGATAATGAAAGACTTATAAATGTCTATGACCGGGTTCGTAAATAAACCGAAAGAACGTACTCATTCTTTCTTGGTCTTTCTTAATTGGAATACCTGTAACAATTCCTAAAATAAGATTTTCTGCAATACTTAATCGCATTTGAGGTCTTAATACAAAATCCCACTGGCGATTGAAATATTCTTTATTGATTTCAAGTCCAACGAAGTTTCTAGTTCCTGAAATCATATAATGAATGTTGGTGTTGATTTGATATTTAAAGTAGTTGTCAATGGAATAAATTTCGCGAATTATTTGAGGTCCAGTGTATATTAAGGTGTGCAAATTATCCGTCCATCGTTTTGCAATGATAAAAAATGGATTAAATATGTTACCATAGTAACTCATAGCTTTTGGGTGCTTAAAGTCGGTTAGTTCAAATTCGTGAATGTAACCCATCGCCATCGATGTATTATATTTATCCGAAACGTAAAAACTATATTGTGAGGCCAGTTTGATGCTATTAAGTCGATTGGCTGGGGTGTTCGTATTTTCTTGAATAGGACTATTAAAGGTAAACGGTAACTCAATTTCGAATCCAAGTCGATTAATTGGTGCAAATTCGTATTCAATTAATGCGGAGTATTGGTCGAATAAAGTTTTGTCAGTTAAGCCCATAGCCACATTCCATTCTTTTTCACCTTTACGAGCACCTAAGTCTCGAATTAAATCGATAAAAAGCGGTTCGGCATGGAGTACTTTGGGTAATGGTTGATTTTCAACTTCATTAATGAAAATGCTATCTTTTTTGTCGTCCGAGAATTCGCAATCTGTAATTTGGGATTTAAGGGTGTTTACAGAAAATAAAAGTCCTAAAAATGCAAAGAGTACGATTGATTTATTCATTAAAAGGAAATTACTATTGTCCAAATTTACTAAAATTACAGCAATGCTGCAGAGTGTAGCGCGTCTTTACTCCAAGGTGGGGAGTTTTGAATTGCAGAAATTATGAGTGCTGGATCGTTAATTACAACCCATGCATTTGCATGATGCTCTGCCATGAACTTTTGGGAAATGGCATTGTTCAACAGTTCAATCAGTGGATTGTAATATCCATTGATGTTGATGATTACAATGGGGTGAGTGTGCTGACCCAGTTGTTTAAGTGTGATGGCTTCAAAGAGTTCTTCAAAGGTTCCGGGACCTCCGGGGAGAGCAACAATAGCATTAGATTGTTCGATAAACCTGCGTTTTCTTTCGTGCATATCGGCTACTATCTCCATGTCGGCTACTTCCGGATGATCCCATTTGATGTCTTTCATGAATCCGGGAATAATTCCTAACACTTGTCCATTGAGCGCTAGGGCTCGGTTGGCCAATCGACCCATAAGCCCAGATCCACCGCCACCGTATACAATTTTGATCTTTTGTTCTACAAGTTTCTCGGCCAAGATATCCGCGGCTACCATATAATCTTCGTGGATGTGGTTGCTGGATGCACAATAGACAACAACTGCGTTAGGGGTGGCGATATCGGTCATAAAAATAAATTAGTACTAAAATAGTGAAGGTTGAGGTGATACTGGAGAAATAAAATTCTGGGGAAGGTCGATAGCTAATGGTATAGCGCGCAAAAACTATTGCCAAGGGATGCCATAAATAAATAAGCAGCGATTGCTTTCCAACCCAATTGAGAAGGAGTGATTTGGGTAGTTCGTCAGCTTGTAAAAAGGGTAATGCAACGGCGAATAGGGACAGGTTTAGGTATAAAAAGACAAAAAGGTTTAAAGATATTTTAGTGATTTCGGGGAATAGGATGCCTACGCGGGAACTGAAAAAAAGCCCAATAAACAGGGTGGCGGCTAACCCGAAATGTAAAGTATTGTTTAAGGTGTTTTTGAAGAATTTTGGAACGGATGGATTGTGGTGTTTAACGGCATAGCCTAGCGCAAAAAACAAGAAAAATTGAGGTCTAAAGATGTAAAATATTTCAGCAACGATAGGGGTGCCTTGGGTATCTAAATAGGATTGTCCACTAATTTGTAGCCATGCGCTAACAGCAGTTATTATACCTGCTATTGTAAGCAAATGTGCGGGTGGGGTTTGTTTTTTTTCAAACCAACGGATCATGGCTTGATAACCGATCCAGGCGGGGATGAACCACAAATGGTAATAGGGTTTGGTAATTGCCTCTATTATTAAGTTTGCAGTATTTAAACGATAAAAACCAACAAATTTTAAATATCCGGTAAATACAACAAGGGCTAACAGCCAAGGAAGTACAGCTCTTTCTGTGGTTTTTTTTATCCAATCGGCAGTGGTAATTTGGGTGAAATTTGCAGAAAAAAGATAACCACTTATTGCCATAAACATGGGCATGTGAAATCCATATATGAGATATCTGGGCAGGGATTCTTCAAAGGTGCCTTGAAGTATGTGGCCAACGATTACTAATATTAACAGAAACCCCTTGGCAGTATCGATGCTTTGATTGCGCATGGCTCTGCAAAGTAAAGGCTATTTCGGGCTTACCGTTTACCTAGCCAGCCTAAACAGGATTCAATTTCGAATTTGCCGTTGTTATTTGTAAGTAACAATGTTTCTCGAGAAGGTGCTGTTGGACCCGGATTTTGTTGAACTATTTCAATGGATTGATCCGAAACTACAGAGATTATGGCTACATGCCCGTACGGATTCCCGCTATGGCCGTCAAATACAATAATATCGCCTACTTTGGGCTTGTATTTCGATTGATTGGTGAATTGGGTAAGGTTTCGGGCTTTGCTAACTGCGCCATCGCTTAGGTTTTTGTTGAAGAAATCTTTGGCATGGCCGTAACTATCGGGCATTTTATGCTTGTAATGCTGGTAATAATATCGTTTTACAAATTCAACGCATTGGTATTTTAGTCCGATGTTATATCCATCTTTGCTTACATTTCTTTCCAAAACATGGCCGATGTTTCCATTGTAATACACATAAACACCGTTTAAGCTGTCCACTTTGTCGCCAATGGATAAACTTATGGGGTTTGTTTGCAGCCAAGACGTTGTAGATTGGGGCGTTTGCAGGGCAACCGATAGAGTAGTGATGGTGGCTAGAGATAGCAACAATACAAGGGCTGAGAATCGATATTTTCTTTTGATTAACGACATGCGGCGGCTCTAAATTGAACGATTTCGGTAATGAGTTGTTCTGGAAGTGATTGGTTGTAAGGGAATTGTATTGCTCCCTTAGAGAATTTATAAGGGGGTATTTTTTCTTTAAATGCATCGATGCCTGATCCCGTTGGATAAAATCCGAGATGATTTTTATGCGATGTAAAGTAGCAAAGGTTGGTTCTGAGGCGGAAAGTAGGCATCCCATAAGCAATTACTTCTTTGGCTTCTGGGCAAGCAGATTTGATGATTTCGTAGATTCTGGAGAAATGCGGATGTGCTATTTCTGGTGATTTTTGCAAGAGTTCTTGAAATTCGGGTGACATAGGAAATAGAAATATTGGCGGCTAAAAGACTATGTTTTACGGGTTTATAACGAATAAAACCCCTAAGCATTGCGATAGATTGCAAAATTTCAGTAATTTGCTACTAAATCAATCCACCCACACCCATCGCCATGAAAAAAATTTTATTCTATGTTTTAATCGGATATGTTGGGGCGGTTTCTGCTCAAACGGACGTAGACGGTTTGTTTATGGCAAAAAGAAATTTCTGTGGAGGTGTTCTGGGAGGGTACTCTAGTTGGGATCATTATTGGGAAGGAACTACCTATAGAATGAACGAAAATATCGGCACTGTTTCTTCTAAATCGGCAATGGTTATGGGGAATTACGGGGTGTCCGATAAACTCAATGTTTTGTTTATGCTGCCCTGGATTCAAAATGCAGCATCCGCGGGTACGTTAATAGGTCAACAAGGATTACAAGACTTAACCTTGTTGGTAAAAAACGAATTTTGGATTAAAGATTTTAACGGGTTGGTAGTAAGTGCAGTTGGTGTGGTTGGCGGAAGTATCCCGGTGCAGGATTATACGGCAGATTATTTACCTCTGGCCATTGGGTTGAAGAGCAAGACGGCCATGGGTAGATTGTTGATTGATGCACAGAAGGGAAAATTGTTCGCAACAGCCTCCGCAACAGGAATGATTCGCGGAAATGTGACCTTGGACAGAACTGCGTATTATACAACCGAAATGATATATTCAAACCAAGTGGTTATGCCATCGGTGTTAGGATATAATGTGAGATTGGGCTGGAGAGAGGGAGCCGATAAAATTTTCGAACTGGTCTTGGATGGTATGAATACGATGGGTGGGTTTGACATGAGAAGAAACGATATGCCATTTTTGAGTAACAATATGGATGTAATGCGGGTGGGATTTAATTCTAAATATCCTATTCCTAAGACCAACGGTCTTAGTTTATTGGCTGGTGTAAATACCGTGATTTCTGGGAGGAATATGGGTCAGTCTACCGGTTATATGGCAGGATTGGTATATCAGTTTTTAGTTAGAACATCAAAAAAATCAATGGATACCCACGAAATGACGATGGAAGGAGAAACCAACAAATGAGAATTAGTACATTTCGATTCGGGAAAATAACTTCTTCTATCTGGTTAATTGGGTTGATTTTGGTGTTTGTGGTGGCTTGTAAACGGGAAGTAGAAGATAGAACCGATTTATTCCCTGCTCTGTCACCTGCTAAATTGGATACAAATGCAGGAAAATGGAGTCCCGTTTTACTTTCAAGTCCAGAAGAATTTGCTTGCGCTGCGCCAATTTTAACGTCAAATCCCAACTATAAGTTAGAGTTATTGGAGATTAAAAGTTGGCAGCAACGGCTAACAGCGGAGGAATTAGATCAGATTGAATATTGGAGTGCGGGGACAGTCTTGCGTTGGAATGAAATTTTACGCGAATTGGTGGCGAAGTACAACTTACCGCCGTATCAAAATCCAGATGGAAGTTATCCCATACCATCGGCTGCCAATCCGTTGGCGTATCCGTTGTTCCCATTCGCAAATCCTCCATACGCAGCAAGAGCATATGCCTATGTAAGTGTTGCCCAATACGATGCAGCAGTGGCGGCATATCATTATAAATCAAAATTTCAGAGGCCCAGACCCTTTGTTTCGGACCCGAGTATAAAATTATTGGTGCCCGTAGTGAATGATTTCGCCTACCCATCGGAGGAGGCGGTAATTTCAGGGGCTGCGGCAACGATGCTTAAGTTGTTATTTCCAGGCGATCAAGATTACATCGAAAAAAGATTACAGGAATGTCTTAATGTGCGCATTATGGTGGGCGCTAATACTCGAAGCGAGACCGAAGCGGGTGTGGCCTTGGGAGAGGCAGTGGCTTCCAAGTTTGTAAATAGGGCACGAAATGATAGAGCGTCTAAAGCGGTTGGAACAGCGGCGGATTGGAAAAAGTTATCAGACGATGTTATCGTGCGTGGTGAAACACCTTGGGTTAGTTTAGAAACTCCCCCCAGGCCTCCCATGCTGCCTTTGTTTGGTAGGGTGATCGGTATGTTGCTGGATACGGCAGATGTAATTGCAGGAAGACCTGCGCCTCCGCCGGCATTGAATTCTGCAAAGTTCAATGAAGAGTTGGAGGAGGTGCGTTTTTATAGTAAAAATGCCACCCGGGAACGAATGAAAATAGTTCACTTTTGGGCCGATGGTGCTGGTACGTACACGCCACCTGGCCATTGGAATGCCATTGCCTGTGAAGATTTTGTAAATCAGAAATTTAGTGAAGTTCGATGGGTACGGAATTTGGCGTTAATTAATATGGCCATGTTTGATGCGGCTATTTGCTGTTGGGATGTGAAGATGTTTTATTACAATCCCCGTCCAAGTCAGGTAGATCCAGCCATCAAAACACTAACAGGTGTTCCCAATTTCCCGGCATACACCAGTGGACATAGTACCTTTAGTGGTTCTGCAGCGGCAGTTTTGGCCTATATAATACCCGCTAAATCTTCTGAGTATTTAAGTATGGCCGATGAAGCAAGTAAAAGTAGATTGTACGGCGCTATTCATTACCGTTCGGATATTGAAGTTGGAATGGATATGGGTAAAGCCATTGGCGCAAAAGCTGTTTTTCGAGCCAAAAACGACGGTGCTGATAAGTAGAAGATACCATTGTTGATGGCCGATCGCTTATTTATAGGATTTATTATTGATCTGCGGCTCAATGGTAGGACGCAGTAACATTTTTGGTGTAATTAACTATTTGCTTTCAGTGGGCTTTCGTCGCTTCTTGTTTGGGTTGATTTTTATTTCATTGTTATGTTTTATTCGGCCCTTATCGGCCCAACCAATGTCTTCGATAAAAAACCTAAAAATTGGGACAGCTGTGGGTTGGGATTTGGCTGATTCCTTGTCTGAGATCAGTGGAATATGCAATGCCTTTCCTGTAATCGGAAGCAATTGGTTTTTAGGGATTCAGGATGGCGGAAATTCGTCGGATTTGGTTGTTTTTGATTGGGGAAATCGCAAATCATTTGTTGTGTCTACGGGTTTAAATAATCGAGATTGGGAAGCGATAACACGAGATGATGTAAGGGTTTACATCGGCGATTTTGGAAATAATCGAGGTGATCGCCGGGATTTGAAAATTTATCGAATCTCCGATGTTGATTCCTCTGTTTTTGCTGATGATTGGAAATATAATGTTACCGGAATTAATAAGCGGGGGATTAGGAATACTACGGTGGTTGATTCTATAGAATTTGACTTTGAAGATCAATGGGATTTTAAACCGAGATTCCGACATAATTTTGATTGCGAGTCGATGTTAGTTCTAGATGATTCCATTTGGCTATTTACAAAGAATTGGAAGAATTTTAAAAGTAATGTGTACGTGCTTTTGAATTCTCCCGGAAAGCAGGTAGCCCGAAAGGTTGCATCAATAAATACTCGATGTTTGGTAACGGATGTTTGTTGGCATAACAGGGAAGTGCTATTGGTAGGATATTCGGTTTTTGGTAATCAATATATCTTGAATTTGGATTGGAATCGAAAGCGTGTAATGAGTCGGAGAAAGATTGGGATAAAGCCGGCTCAAGTGGAAGGTGTTGCATTGAATTTGCTACACGATAAGGTGTTTATAGCAACTGAGAAGCGAAAGACTCAACATGCGGCAATTATTGAATTAGAGTTTAAAAGTAAGTGATACTACGTTTTGCGAATGTTTATGTTTTTTTGTAACTTCTTTGTGTTTTGGAGTCATAGAATGGGATGAGTCAATTGAAAATCTGCATAACGGTTTTTCTGCTGTTTTTGAGTGCTAGGGTCTGTGCTCAGGATTTTACGTTTGAGTTTGTGAACTTGGACGATTCTACCTTGTGGTTTGTGAAGAATAACACTGCCAATCCGGTGAAACCAACATCGGTAACATTGAATTGGTATCATATGAAGCCCTATTTTGTTGCTTGGAATAATGACCCGGATCAACCGTTTTATAATAACACAAGCAAAGAAACAAATGTAGGATTTAAATATACATGGAAGTATAAAACCACCTACGGTTGCAGTATAGGTGACACAATTCCTGCCGGAGGACGGGTTCAGGTTGCGATGACCGTGAATTATGATGAAAATAACAGCGATACAGTAATGCCTGCGAATGTTACTCTGTTTGTTAATAAGGTAACGGGATTTGAGGAGCTGGAGGTGATTCCCAAAGGCAGCACTTGTGGATTTAAGCGTATTTATTTGAATAGTTACCACAAGAATCAAGGAATATCCTATTTTTCAACGGTGTGGACGCCTATTACAAGCGGAAATTGTGTAGATGGACTGGGAATGTTAATGGTGCCATTCAATGGATTTAATTTGAAGCCAACACCATCCTCCGTAATGCCTCAGTGCGCCAACGGACGGTTATGGACTTCCTACGGATACCCCATTGATAGTCAAATGTATTACGATGGTACGGAATCCGATGTTACCTATTGGAAGCAAGTTATACAAGGATTGGATCCGGGTGATTATTTGGCCTTTGCATCGCATGTAATTGTTAGTAAAAATTTTGTAGAAACGCTGAAATCGGAATTTGAATCGATCGGAGTGGACGTTGATAAATTGGTAAATAGCTGGAGTTCTACCTCGGCGCAATTGTTGTTATTGGGCAGAAAAGGGGTTGGAAAAGGGAAGGCAGGTATGGTGTTTTCGCCGATTAACAATAATGCTTCGCCTAAGTCGGTTGTGGGTAATTTTGTGATGATTAAAAATCAGGCAATGGACGAAATGAAGCCATATCCTCAATGTTATGAGGCAATTTCTGTGGTGCATAAGCCCTATATTCCAGATACATCTTGGGTTTCGGTAAGAGAACAATCCATTAGGATACGTATTTCTCCCAATCCCGTTGAGGATGATTGTCTTGTCCGATTGAATAAGTCGGTTTCAGGATATTTGTTGGTAAACGCCATGGGTCTGACTTTGAAGGGCGAGGAATTCAATGTGATGTCAACTGATTTTTCAATACCGATGGCTGAATTATCCGCGGGCTTGTATTACTTGGTGTTAAAAGATGTTAGTGGGGCAGTGAGTTATCGCCAAATTCTTCAAAAACGATAGCATAATTAAATTGCAGTTACTTTAGATTTGTGTGTATGGAAATGATAGAAGTACGCACCGTTATTCATAGCGATTTACATGTGGTTTGGGATTGTTTCACCAATCCATTGCATATCACTGGATGGAATTTTGCTTCCGAAGATTGGCATTGCCCTAAAGCGGAATCTATGTTGGAAGAAGGAGGTAAGTTTTGTTATACGATGGCCGCAAAAGACGGTTCGATGTCGTTCGACTATTGGGGCCATTTTCGAAAAATCGAGCCGCATGGGTTGTTGGAATTTTCGTTGGGGGAGGATTTAGGCGAGAGTAGATGGGTGAGTGTTGAGTTTAAGAAAATGCCAAATGGCGAAGGGGTGGAGGTGATAGAGCGATTTGTTCCCGAAGATCAAAATCCATTGGATATACAGCGCATGGGCTGGCAAATGATTTTGGATAATTTCAAGAAGTACTGCGAATCGCTTTAGTTGATAACGATAAAACAATATAGCAATATTGCTATATAGAAAATTTTAGTTTTATCTTTGTGGGGAATTTAAATAGATGGGCGTCACAAAGGAATTGGATTATACGCAATCACAACTATTGGTTGCTGCTCAATTAAAGGCATTGGGTCATCCTGCTAGAATAGCCATTGTTGAACACCTTTTAAGTGTAAATTCCTGTATTTGTGGTGATTTGGTTGATCAATTGGAATTGTCTCAGCCTACAATTTCTCGACATTTACAGGAGTTGAAATCGGCAGGAATTATTAAAGGTACTATTAGTGGGAACTCGGTTTGCTATTGTTTAAATACAGAGACTATCGCCGGTTTGAAGAATTATTTTGAATCTATGTTGCCTGTTTTGAAGGCGCAGAATTTATGTTGTAAATAGTTAAAAGTATGAATGTTACTGATTTTAAAAATCATTTAAAGGGGTTAGAAGAATTAATTTTTGAAACTCCTGTGGGTTTGGTTCCTGCACATTTTCACGTTACTGAAATTGGGTTGCACATTAAGCAATATGTAGATTGTGGTGGGCAAATGCGATCGGAGAAAAAGGCATCGATGCAACTGTGGGTGGCTGACGATTTAGACCATCGATTAACATCTGAAAAGTTAATTGGGATTGTGGAATCTTCGGAGTTGTTATTCGGGATTGAGTTATTGGAATTGGAGGTAGAATACCAAGGACAAACTATTGAGCGTTATGGATTGCAGTTTGAAAATGGGGTTTTCAAGTTGCTTTCATTGAAAACCGACTGTTTGGCGCCGGATCGATGCGGCATACCTTTAAAGACTGCTGATAAAAAGAAAGTAAATCTCACGGAATTAACGCAATCTTCTTGTTGCACCCCTGGCGGCGGTTGTTGTTAAAAAAAGCCTTATATGAAAACACGATTAAAGTTTTTGGATAGGTACCTAACGCTTTGGATTTTTTTAGCGATGGGTATTGGGGTGGCCTTGGGGTATGGGGTGGATGGATTTGCAGACGGAATCAATGAACTGTCGGTAGGAACCACCAATATTCCCTTAGCCATCGGATTGATATTAATGATGTACCCGCCATTGGCAAAAGTGGATTTTGCTAAAATTCCATCGGTCTTAAGTAATCCCAAATTGCTGATAAGTTCATTTATTATCACATGGATAGTAGGCCCATTATTGATGTTTTTGTTGGCCGTAAATTTATTATCTGGGTACCCTGAGTACATCACAGGTTTAATCATCATTGGGTTGGCGCCGTGCATAGCCATGGTTATAGTGTGGAGTGAATTGGCACAAGGAAATCGGGAATTAACCGCCGGCTTGGTGGGTATAAATAGTTTATTGCAGGTGTTTTTCTTTAGTGCCTACGCCTATTTTTATTTGGAAATTGTAGCGCCGTGGTGGGGTATCCCGGGGTTGACGTTGGACATAACATTTTGGGAAATAGCAAAAACCGTTGGACTTTACTTGGGAATTCCATTTGCTGCAGCTGTTATTTCTCGTTGGGTGCTCATTCGTAGTAAAGGCATGGAGTGGTTCAATCGGAAATACCTACCCATTGTATCTCCCATTACATTGATAGCGTTATTATTAACGATTGTAATCATGTTTGCGTTGAAGGGGGAAACATTGGTTTCACTACCATTGGATGTACTTCGAGTAGCATTGCCCTTGGTTATCTTTTTTGCCGTCATGTTCTTTTTGATGTTTTGGGTATCCAAGAAATTGGGAGTTTCGTACACCGATGCAGCTTCCGTTTCATTTACGGCTTCCGGTAATAATTTTGAATTAGCCATTGCAGTAAGTATTGGCGTTTTTGGTCTGAATAGTGGACAAGCGTTTGCGGGTGTGATTGGTCCCTTGGTTGAGGTGCCTGCATTGATTTTGTTAGTTAGAGCCGCTTTCTGGCTAAAACGATTGTGGTGGAAATAATAGGATGAAAAATATATTAGTACTTTGCACAGGTAATAGTTGCAGGAGCCAAATTGCGGAGGCGTATTTGCGATTTTTTGCTGGGGAATTAGCTACCATCTATAGCGCAGGAGTTGAAACGCACGGTGTTAACCCTAGAGCGATTGCCACATTGGCTCAGGATGGATTGGATATCAATCATCATACATCCAATCACGTTGACGAATATGTAGATATTCCTTTTGATTACATCATTACCGTTTGCGATAACGCACAAGAGCGCTGCCCGATTTTCCCCTCATCGGCCCAGCGATTTCATTTTAATTTTCCAGATCCTGCAAAAGCTCAGGGAACGGAAGAAGAAATCATGCAGCAATTCGCATCGGTTCGTGAGCAAATTAAGCAGTATTGCAAGGAATTTGTTCTTAATCAGTTGCAATAAATCGTAAATATTTTTAATCGTTTTGCGATTTTTCGTAATACCCTTTCCCAAGTAAATTAGTTACTTTGGGTAATGGTAATTCGAGGGAAATCGTTGTTTAATAGCATATTACACCGTAGTATTAGCGGCTGTAGTTTGCCGTGGAGCATTTGTAGTTCTAATTTTCTTTCGATTTCTGTACTTTTTACATTCATTGTTATTGGTTTATCAAGCTGTACACTAGAAAAACAATACCATTCAGCAGGTTATCGTGTTTCTTGGAACTCGGAGTTAGTATCGGCTAAACCATCAACCCCAACTAATGTAAATCCTAAATCTTCGTATTTGTCGAAAAAATCACCCAATCAGGGTAGTATGATTCGGGTTATTCCACGTTTAGAAGATACCTTAAAGAACCGTATCGACTCTTGGATTTTGGCAAAATATCGGAAAATGGATGTTCCCATGGATTACTTAATGGATTACAGTAATCAGATTCTATTAAAACCATATTTCAGACATGATTCCATTGTTAAAAAGCACAAATTGGTTTCTGTTTACATGCGAGATAAGGTGTTGGTTGGGAAGTTAATGGGGGTGTCTGAGTCGGGTGTTTTTATTTTAAACAATAAAAAGTCGATATCATTGTTCGAAAATCTACCGAGCAGTAAAGATCAAAAGCGAATTATGGGGAAGCTGTGTTACATCCCATACACGGAAATCAAAGCGATCCAAAAAGGGGGCACTTTTTTATATAAGTTGCAGATTATTTTACAGCCCTTTTTTCAGTGGGTTAGTTTGTTGATAGTATTGATTTTGTCCTTTGTAGCTTTATTAGTGGCCGCTCGAGCAACAACGGGTTCCGGTGGATCGGCATCCGGAGAGGGATTTAAAGCTGCGTTTTTGCTTTTTTTGGTCATTGGTGTGGCGGTAGCCGCTGTTTGTACCTTTATCATCGGCATGTTGCTTGCTCCACCGGTATGGATAATTCACCAACTGTTTTGGGGTATTCCTGGAAGATATTGGGCGATTAAAGGCGATAGTTATCGGGGAGAACAATTTTTCAATGGCATGATGAGATCTCCCCGAAAACTAAAAATTATTCGTAGACGATTTTTGCGAGCTTAGTTGTCTGGTTTCAAAAAATTAAATTATTTATTTTCCGCTTTCGGGAATGCCCAATAAAGGGGTTTTGCCATCGGTAATAATAACTTTTGAATTTTGACTTTGAGATAGTGCCCTGAATGCTTCGATCTGATTGTTTTTCAAAATGTCTGGAGTAAGTGATCGCGAAAGCATGTCGTTCCCTTTGGCACGTGCATCCGCTTCAATTTTAATAGCACTTGCTTGACCTTCGGCTTTTATTTTCGCTACTTCTGCTTGTGCTTGGGCTCCGATGATGGACGCTTGCTTGTCTCCTTCGGCTGCGATGGCTTTTCTTTCGGCTTCTAATTTTTCTTTTTGTTTGGTAAATTCCATTCGCTGAGCTTCTTGTTCTGCGCGGAGTTTCTCTTCAATTGCGGCGGATAATCCTTGCGGTAAGGATATCGATTTTAGTAATACATTCTCCACGATAAAGCCTTTATCGCCGAGGATCTCCATCATGGTATCGCGGATGTTTCGTTCAATTCTTGCTCGTTCACCACTGTGCATGTCTTTTGCATAATATTTAGAGGTAACATCGGCCGCTGCTGATCGGAAAACGGGTAAAATAACGACGTCTTCGTAGCGCATCCCAATATTTTTAATTACATCGGGGGCCGATTTTTTTTCAATGCGATATAGGATGGAAATTTCCGATTGTATAGTTAGTCCTTCTCTGCTGGGTAGGGGTAATTTGACTTCCAGATTTACGGTTCGAGTTGGTACGATGAGCACGCGTGTGATAAAGGGATTGTAAAAACGGATACCAGGCTCATACGATTGGCTGCTTAACTTTCCTAATTTTCGTTTTACCCCCGTTTCACCGGGTTTAACCACGGTGCATGAAGCAAAGAATAAGCCACATAGGGTTAAAAGGGCTGCAAAATTTGTGATTTTTTGGTTCATATCGGCAATATAAATAACCGATAAATCAATGGCTTACAGGTATGGAATATCCCAATAGGAGTTCGTTGAACCGATGAAAATGTAGGACGAAGGAAAGGCGAACAGTTTGATTCTCTTTGCTATTTTAATAAGAGGTATTTTTGGTTTTCCATAGGCGTTTCATATACTTTATTCAATTAGCCAATTATGTTAGGCAAGTTTCAACGTTTAACGCAATTAATGGCTATGGTTTGATTTTCGAAGTAGGTAGTAGGGAAGCCATACCATCGGAAAATAAGCCATCGTTAAATCCAGTAAATTAAACCACACTGGAGCAGGTAAAATAGCCACCATGTATGTGCCTGCTGCAAAAAATAATCCCCCTATTATCCATAAGTAGTATTTCAATCTATCGGAATGTTTTAAAAACAAAACTGCCAAAGTTCCGCTGAGTAACGTGCCCATTGCATGGGCTAAAAATGGGAATATAAAATGTTTTGCCGAAAGTAATTTTATCGAACTTTTAAAACTCTCTTCGGTACTGAAATCAGCTCCCGGGGGTAGTGGGATGAATAGGGATTGGATTTCAATTATTTTTCCATTTAGTAATCCACCCAAAAGGATGGATGCTATTAAAATACTGATTTCAACAACTCTTTTCATGGTGTTATTTAGGGGGAATGCTTGTCTGCGATGTGCAATTTTATCTTCAAACTTACGCGATTGATTTATAAACCAAATAAATACGGGTAGATTTGACACAAAAATCACGTGTATATGGCTACTAAATTTTCTATTTGTATTTGGAGCGAGCATAATGCTAAAGAAATGTCTGATTATTACAGGGCGGTGTTTCCTGATTTTTATTTGGTATCGGAAAATCCAATGGCCGTAGTGTTTGAGGTTGCTGGCAATCGTATGATGTGTTTGAACAATGGAAATGGTAATGAGCGATTTAATGAGAAAATTTCCTTTGTTTTATCGGTAGAGACACAGGAAGAAATTGATCATTATTGGGATTATTTCACGACAGAAGGTAAATCGGGTCAATGCGGTTGGTTACAAGATAAGTACGGAGTTTCTTGGCAGGTTGTACCTACTGTGTTAGGTAAGTTAATGACAAATCCTGCTACAGCACCAAGGGCCACGTATGCGTTTATGCAGATGTCGAAATTCGATATCGCAAAGCTGGAGGCAGCGGTTTTAGACTGATTCTTTAAATAATTCAAGGGGATTGTTATCTTCGTTGCTATGATTGGCTTTAACCTTAATAAATATTTATTGAGCGACGATTACCAAATGCACAATAACGATGCGAAAAAGGATATCTTATTGCTGTTTGTACGCATCATTGCGGCGGTTTTAATGATGACCCACGGCTATCCCAAAATGGAAAAACTTCTAGCGGGAGGAGAAATTAAATTTTACAATTTTATGTGGACGGGCCCAACGATCTCTTTAGCCTTATGTGTATTAGGAGAATTGATAGCACCGATATTTGTTATTTTGGGTTATAAGTTTCGTTTAGCTTGTTTTCTATTGGTATTTACCATGTTTGTTGCAGCGTTTGGTGCTCATTTTTCCGATCCTTTGTCCGAAAAAGAACATTCGTTATTGTATTATTTATTGTTTTTAGTATTGATGCAATCGGGGCCCGGAAGATACAGTTTGTGGTATTGGTTACAGGGGAAAAAATCTTAAATGAAGTGACTGATATTGCCGATTATGAACCAACTAGCATTTGTTATCAGGCGAGGGACATTGGATGATGTGGAGTTGTTGCATCAAATCGGAATAAAAACATTTGATGATACATTTGGGGGGACCTGCACCAAGGCCGATATGAAAGAGGTTTTGGATAGGTTTTTTAACATAGAACAATGCAAGATTGATTTATCGGATCCCAAGGATAATTTTTTCTTTTTGGAAGAACAGGGAATAACAAAAGGGTACATGCGCATTAATTCCATTCATGAATGTCCGTTGGATGATTTGAAAGAATATCGTGCTGTGGAACTTGTGCGTTTGTATGTACTAAAAGAATATCATGGCACCCATGTTGCCAACGAATTGATGCAATTTGCGATTCGATTTGCGGCAGAAAACGGATTTGAAAAGATGTACTTATCGGTATGGGAATATAATTTTAGAGCGCGTGGATTTTACGAAAAACATGGTTTCAAAAATTCTGGTGTGATGAACGATTTTCCGTTGGGTTCAACCCCCCAAACCGATTACTGGTTTGTGCGGGATATTTGAGCTTGTCTGAACGATGGAATTGCTAACGACCAAAATTTAAACGTAGCTATTAAGCCTTTGGGCTTCAATCCAGTGATCGAGATGTACATATCTATTTATTTAGAGTTAACAATGGGTAAAAGTTGCTGGAATTTTTTATCTATGGGGAATGAGATTAAAATTTCTCAACATAAGGAATTAGTTGAAATTGTGCGAAATGATGATGGAAGTGTTTGTAATGAAACCATAGCCACTCGTTGTAATTTAATTGGCCAAAAATGTTGTGTAATTGGGTTTTTTCAGGGTCGTTTTGGAAGTGAATCTTAAATAGTTCCAACGCGGATTTTAAGGAAGAGATTGCTTCTGAGATATTGGCATGCTTGCAAGGAATGGGGTCTTCTGGAAGCGCCGGATTGTGAAAGAACTTAGGCATGGCTCTATCGCTCAATAACAAGATTGTCTTTGTTTTTTCTACTTTATCAACAGGGGTGATCAATGGGATTTTATTAATACCATTGCTAACGTTCACTGCAATCGTTAGGTGTTCGATCATCTGTTGGGCCGTCATTCTGCCCCAAGTTGGGAGCGTTGTATATGACAATGTTCCTAGGAGTTGAAAGGATTGGTTGAAAACGAATTCATCTAAAATTTCAAGCTCTTTCATGTTGTGTATCGGCAAGTAGGGATTTGATTTTATGTACGGAGGTTGGACCCATGCCATGTAGAGTTTCGATATCGGTTAGAGACATCGAAATTAATTTTTTTACGGTATAAATATCGGCATTTATCAACGCCCGCAATGCAGGTTTAGGGAGTTTTAGTGCCAATATCTCGGCTTCAATTTTTGGGTATTCCGCGTTGTAGTCCATCGGGAAATATTTAATTATTCCTGTAGGCAGTAAAAAGCTTCGCAATGGTGCTAACAAGTAACATAATAAACAGACAATTAATTATTGCGGGTGCAAGAGATGCTTCGCCTTTATATAATGCGTTTCCGAGTTGGCTATCCGAAGTGCGTACGTCTAAGTAAGTATAACCCAAAATCGCCAATAACAATGAAATAGAAACTATTTTTTGGTCTTGTAAATTGCTGACAAATCGTCCCAAGAAAAACACTAAGATACCTAAAACAATCATGTGAATATATACCCATGTTATGGCATCTTGGTAATGGGGCGATTGGATTATTGCCTTCGGAACTTGAAATTCAGCCATACTCTGTAACAATCCTTTTGTAAAGAGCGAACCGGCAAGAAAAATAAACGAAATTCCGATAAATGAAAAAGTGAATTTAAAATTCGGAAGTATTTTTTTCATGATTTATCAATCTTGCTGATTAAGTAATCGCTGTCTAAGCTCGGGGAAGCGGTATGCGGCCACGGCTAATACGATGCTTAAAACGATGCAAGGCGCCATTAATGGTTGTGCGTGTTGAACATGCGTGGCTATTGCGCCGCCCATGTAGGCGGAAAGTAACATCGTTCCAAGAATCCCGGTACGAGGCCATACGAATAGAATTACACTGATTAATTCAACTATGCCGATGTTTCTGTAGTTTTCGGCATTAATACCAAATCCTTCGGCCATTTTAACGGCTTCCGCATTACCCATTAGCTTGCCAGAGGCACTGCCTAAAAAAACTAAAGCGACTAAGCCGGTTAATGTCCAATAAATGATTTTGTTTGTTTTCATAAAAGGGGGTTTTATGGAGCGAAAATAGAATAAATCTGCTGATTTACTTTGGTTTGAAACCATCGAAAAAAATATTTTTTTAATATGCTTGGGATTATTGTTTAATGAAAAACCACTTTATTCGCTAGCCCATAATTCAGATGTCAATAGATGTACTTTATTCCGATGGAAACGGAACAGCTATTCGTAGGTCATCGGTAAAGCAGTATGACCGGATTGTTTCTTTTGCACCTGTAGCAATAAAGACCGTTGTTCAAGGTACGGAGCATTATTATATTGACAGGAATTTATTGAAAGCAGGAAATCAGAAATTTATTGTAGGAAATTGCAATACGGAGGCGCGGATTTTAATTGATTCAAAAGAAGATGTAAAAGGCATCTGTATTGATTTTGGTAAGGATTTAATTGCAAGTTATTTAATCGATTCAGCATTTACATCGGAGGTTATTGACGCAATTTTATATGAGCAATATTTAACTGGTGAGTTAAAATCGCATTGTACGAATTTGCCGCAATTGGTTCAAGACTTAATGTTGTTGTTAAACAAGGATATTTCTGTAGGTAGAGTAGAAGAGCAGTTGCTTTTAATACTGCAATCGTATTTTGATATTCAAAAATTTCGAATGGATCTTACGCGGAAATTGGAGTACTTTAGGGAAACAACCAAAGTGAATTCGATTGATTTTTTGATGAATGCCAAAGAGTTTATCGAAACTAATTATCAGTCTAACATTAATTTGGAAATGCTGAGTAATGAGGTTGGTCTATCGAAATTTAAATTATTAAGAGATTTTAAATCTGTTTTCGGATTAACTCCACACGATTATATGATCAAGAAACGCTTACAAACTGCGCAAGAGTTATTGGGGAAGATGCCGGTTCAAGAGATTGCGTGTTTTGTAGGCTTTTCCGATTCAAGTTCCTTCGCTAAAGCGTTTAAGGGGTACTTCGGTAAATCGACGAAGCATTTAAAATTGTGAAATAAGCAATTTTAGACAATTTTTTACTTTGTAATTGGATGTAGTTTTGGGTCAGATATGAACAATAATAAACAAATTAATCGTTGGTTGTATATTGGTTTCTGTGTGTTTGGTATTTACAAATTATTTTCAGGAAACTATGGCGATGCAGCTATGTATTTAGGAATTGCCTTGGCATTTGATCCGTTTGATACAGCCATTACATGGAAAGAAAGGCCCTTATGGCAGCGAGTATGGACAATAGTTCATTTAGCAGTTTGTGCAGCATCGTTTGGGTTTGAGATTGGAACAAACGAGGATATTTCAAGGGGTTTTAAGGATGGATTTGATGGGAAATAAGTAAAAATTAATCGTAGATAGAAACTCTTGATATCTCATATCCATTGACTACGGCTCAAATTGATCGATAGTCACTTAAACCCCGTTCTATATTCATGTGATAGTGCAAGGTAAATAGGGTTGAATTAGTAAAATATGAAGAACAAAGCATTGATAGAAAGTGTTATTGGCCTAGTATTAGGCGGAGCAATCGTGGGGTTGTTTTATTTTATCATACCTGAGGGAAAAGTAAACGCGATTATACCCAGCACACAGAAGGAATCGTTTATTTTTATCTTATCATTAATTAATGGGCCATTTATTGCAATCTTCATTCATGAATTAGGCCATTTATTCGTGGGTTTAATTCAAGGGTATCAATTACAATTATTCATAGTAGGACTTCTTGGTGTTCATAGAAAACATGGGAATATTCGATTTTTTTTGAATAGGAATTTGCAGTTTTTTGGCGGTATAACAGCAACATATCCCCTGGAAATTAGTCCGAAAATTAAGCAGGAGTATATCAATATTTTGATCGCCGGACCGTTGTTTTCTTTGGTTTTTGGTCTAGGATTTATAACTTTCTCGAACATAATTATCGAAGATCTCCGTTTCACATTTGCATTTACTGGGGTGATTTCCTTGGGGTTGTTTTTAGCAACAACGCTACCCAATAAGTCGGGTGTGTTTTTTACAGACCGGAAACGAGTGCAGCGATTATTGAATAATCACCGTATTGGGGAAATCGAATTGGCATTTCTAACATCAGCAAGCAAAATTTTAATTGAAAATGGACATAGAAATTTATCCTTGCAAGACTTGCGCTTAATCCAATCGGACTCCGAAGCGATTGTGAAATTTTGGGGTTATTATTACGAATATCAATTTCAAATAGAAAACGGAAATCAGGATATGGCAGATGAGTTGATGACGAAAATTATTTTATTCAAAGATATATTTCCGAAATCCTATTGGTCCGCATTGTTCTTGAGTGAAATCGCGAGTCAAAAGGATAAGTGAATTTTTTGGAGTCCAGTTTTCTAGGTTAAACTTGGAGAAGTTCTCCAAATCAATCTACTTGCTACCCATGCGTTGAGTATGAGAATTACGGCCCAAATTAAAAGTCCGGGCATAGGATAAATGGTTAGATCGGCAGAATCGCTGTTGTTTTTTACTCCAGAAATATAGACTTGAAGCCAAAAAGGAAAGCAAATCAACAGGGTTAAACCGATGAAGATGAAAATTGATTTTTTTAGTTTTTGAAACGAGTAAATGAGTCCAGTGAAAATTAAAATGAAGGTAAGTTGGAATTTGTAGGCAAAGTTAATTCCCCAAAATGAAGTGTCTTTTCCAAGAATGTATCCGCCAAGGATATAGATATCGGGCACATGGTCGCCATAGTGCAGGATTCCTTTCGGCCCAATTTTCATGTAGACGAAAGGTGTGAATAGGGAAATAATAGCTAATCGCATCATCCATTGGTTTGCTTTTTTAGTGCTGATAATTGCGTTCATAGCGTAACTCGAATTTTGGTTAAAACGTTGGAAATAATAACTGAATCCCGGTGTTTAAATATTGCAACAGAATATAAACGAATTACTTTTTAAAAGATTTTATGATTTATAGTGATATGTACTTTTAAAATTCATAGTCATCCTAGATACACAGTTAAGAATTAATAAATTTGTTTTAAACCTATTATCCCAACGGATGTCTATAGGTGGATTGGCAACTTTGAGCTGCTTTTTTAATTTTTCAACACCCGCCATAGGGCATTGTGTTCGGGTGCGTGTAATTCCAATATATACAAACCGGGTTCTCCAGGAATAGTTAGCTTAAAGGCATTTGTTTTATTGAATGATGTTCTCATTACTTCCTGCCCCAACGAATTTCGGAGGATTACCGATACCTCATTGTATGGATTGCCTAGCTCAACGGTAACCTCGTCTTTGGTGGGATTGGGAAATACCTTAAGATGATTGCCGAATGTGTTTTCTAAAATGTTGGCATTGCTTACGTTGATGCATAGGGATGTGTCGATGCACCCGTTTTGCGTAACTTCAACGGCATAATTTCCGTTGGAATTGACTAAATAGGACTGGCTATTGGCGTTGATGATTTTATTGAAGTTAAGATCACAATAGAGCCACTGGTATGTTGCTCCTGTAGCGTTGGCGGTTAGGGTAGGGCTGTTATTATTAACCGAAACATCCACAGAATTAATGGTTAAGTTGATGGTAATTAGACTATCGCAACCAGTGGCATTGGGGATGGTATCGTAATAGGTATCGCTCTTCGTATAGGTGTATTTCTTGCTGGGTGAGATATATCTATTGCAGGCGGTTCTTGCGATGGTCTTGTTGGAATTTTTACAAAGTGTATATACCCTAACATGACCAGCATTGGATGCTTTATCGCTATTGCGATTTGCGCCAATGGCCACGGTATGGGCGTCTGGCATGCTTACGGAATGTCCGAAAATGTCGTTCATAGTTTCACCGTCAATGTCAGCACCTTTTTGCATCCAAGAGGTTCCGCTCCAAGAATAGATTCGGACATGTCCTGTATATAATGCTTTGTCACTGTTATATAATGCTCCGATAGCCACGGTATTTGTATCGGGCATGCTAACGGAAAAACCTGAATAGTCATTAGCGGCTTCACCGTCAATATCAGTGCCTTTTTGCGTCCAAGCCGAACCGCTCCAAGAGTAGATTCGTACATGTCCTGCAAAAGAGGCTTTGTCACTGTTATATACTGCTCCGATGGCCACAGTACTGGCATCTGGCATGCTTACGGAATATCCTGACGCGTCACTGTCGGCTTCACCGTCAATATCAGCACCTTTTTGCATCCAAGCTGAACCACTCCAAGAGTAGATTCGGACATGTCCAGCATTTCTTGCTTTTCCGTCATTGCCCCAAGCACCAATGGCAACGGTATTGGCATCGGGCATACTTACGGAATTTCCAGACAGGTCATTAGCGGCTTCACCGTCAATATCAGCGCCTTTTTGCGTCCAGGCAGAACCATTCCATGAATAAATTCGCACATGTCCAGCAAAGGTTGCTTTTCCGTCATTAAAGTCTGCACCAATGGCTACGGTATTGGCATCGGGCATGCTAACGGAAAATCCTGACTGGTCATCAGCGGCTTCGCCGTCAATATCAGTGCCCTTTTGAATCCAAGCCGAACCACTCCAAGAATAAATTCTTACATGTCCAGCACTTGTTGCTTTGCCGTCATTAAAATATGCACCAATGGCCACGGTATTGGCATCGGGCATACTAACAGAAAATCCTGAACAGTCACCGGCAGCTTCGCCGTCAATATCAGCGCCTTTTTGCGTCCAAGCCGAACCATTCCAAGAGTAGATTCTTACATGTCCAGCTTCGGCTGCTTTTCCGTCATTGCCCCAAGCCCCAATGGCCAAGGTATTGGCATCAGGCATGCTTACAGAACAGCCTGAAAAGTCACCTGCCGCTTCCCCGTCAATATCAGCACCTTTTTGAGTTTGAGCAAAAGTTGGGATTTGAAATAAGAAGAAGATGAAAATAAATATCAATTTTCTATGGTTTGGTTCGGATGAGAATTTCATTTTGTTATTGCTTTTTGTTATCTAAAATATAACCATTTGTCAATGGTAGAATATTTAATTATTAATCCAATAAATAATTTAAATGCGGGAGTTTGTACTCTGAATTTATAGACAGTTGCAACCTCATTAAAGTTGTATGGGCCGATGTTTTTGCTTTTGAAACACTTTGTATTAAGTATATCCAACAAGTTAAAAAAGCGTTGAGAATAGATTCTATTTATACAACGAGCAGCAGCTGGTTCAATGAATATGCGCAAGTTGATATGTTGATTGATTGTATTGATAATCTAATGCCCAAACAATTTTATATCAGGATTGATAGACAATTTTAACCCCCTTAAAATGTGTAGACCATTGTGTTTACTTAAAGATTGTGGGGTGACAATTTTAACTTTTCGGCCAAATAAATCTTCCAGGTAGAAAGCCAGTTCCATCAAATTATCGAATGATTTTTCCCCCAAAAGATTTGCATGGATTAAGGATTGTAGTTCAACAGCCAATCTATCACATTTATTTTTTCAATGCCATTGATGCGGGTGTTTTCAAAGTCCATTGTAAGCAAATATTTCGGATGATGGTCTTTTATATCGCTGAGTGCGGAGAATTCCCGGTTGAAAGTTTTGGGATCATTCACGGTGAAAGCAACCTGATAGTATTCAATCAAATTGCCGGGTTTTTGAACAACAAAATCAATCTCTTTCTGTTTGTTCTTGCCTGCATACACTTTTCCCCCTCGCCTGAGAAGTTCGAAGTAAACCACATTTTCCAGTTTATGTCCGAGGTCTGTATCAAATTTATTGGTGTTTAGAATGTTTTTTAGTCCCAAATCAACAACATAGTATTTTTGATTGCTGCTTAGCAGTTCCTTTCCTTTAATATCATAACGAGGAGCAGGATATACGATGTAGGAGTTTACAAGAAATTCAAGGTATTTACTCACTGTATTGTGTGAAATTGTTTTTCTTGAACCCTTGTTCAAAACCTCGGCAATATTTCCGGGTGATATATATGATCCAACACTATCGAAAACAAAACTGATAACCCGCCTCAAATTATGCAGGTTTCGCAACTTGTATCGCATAGCAATATCCCTCATCACAACGGTGTCATATATCGATTTTAAGTAATCATTCACAAATGTTTCGCTATTCTTAGCCAATGTAACAGCTTCCGGAAAACAGCTGCTATTTATGTATTGACGAAACAGGCGGTCTGTGTTTTTATCTTCTGGATATGCAAGGGTATATTCGCCAAAGGAATAGGGTTGAACATTAACGGTAATATAGCGTCCGGATAATAGTGTCGCCAATTCGCTTGACAGTAGGAATGCATTTGAACCTGTTACATAAAGGTCAATATTCTTTTTGGTAAATAAAGCATTCACAAGTTTCTCAAAATCCGTGATCAATTGAACTTCGTCAAGAAATACATAATAGGTAAAATCGGGATGGATTTTCTTTAGGATTTCGTCATACAGGATCTCCCAATGTGAAAGATGCAGGTTTTCGCGTTCTTCAAAATTGAAGTAAATAATATGTTCCACGGAGGTGCCACTCATTATCAATTCATCCATAAAGGATTGCATCAGCGTAGACTTGCCGCAGCGGCGAACACCTGTGACTACTTTAATCAAATTTTGGTCTTTTAGTAGTCGCAGTTTCTGCAGATAAACTTCTCTCTTAATCATTTTTAAAGTAGAAATTTATACAAATTTAGATTTCTTATTGACAAAAAGTATGAAATAAATTAAAATTTGTCAATAAGTTATGTATTGCATTGAATTACAAGCAAAAGTAAAATCCTATTTTGGGTTGATTAACATACTTTTAGGATTGATAGACAATTTCAACCTCCTTTAAAATGTGTGGACCAATGTGTTTACTTAAAGATTGTGGGGTAATTATTTCCACTTTTCGGCCAAATAATTCCTCAAGGTGGAATGCTAAATCCATGAAATTATCGAACGATTTTTTATTTGGGTTGAAATCTACCAACAAATCAACATCACTAGTTTCGGAAGCCGAATCCTTTACAAACGAACCAAATAGCCCTATTGATTTAACGCCAAATGCGGAAATAATATCTTGGGATTCATTTAATGAATCTAAGATTTCTTTTTTGCTATGAACTTTTGCTTTTTGCATGAGACGATTAATACAAATATAAAAAAAAAGCCCCACATTGCTGTGAGGCTTTTGCTCCCCAGAATGGTCTATTCTCGAACCAATTCTGGGATGAGTTGAGGTCATACTCTACACTTAATTATTTGTTAAATAGGATAATAGGTGTAGTTTTATTGGCGTTAATTTGTATTTGGTCGAATTTAGATTAAAAACTTAACTTATAAGTTATGAAAATGTGGAAAATGTTTGTAAATATGGTAAAAAGACGTAAATTTGCAACCTGTTTATAGGTTAAGAGTTAAATTAAAACATTATTTAATCACATTAAGATAGGTGGAATACGAAATTGTCAAATTGAACCCTTTAAGTGGAATGCAGTGTACTGTGTACTCTATTGTCCCAGAAAGAGGAGGTTTGACTTTGTATGATGTTTTTATAAATGAAAACATAGCTGATTTCAGGGAGGAAGTAAAAGATATAAATAACAGACTGAAGCTAATAGGTACTAAGCATGGAGCAAGGCATTCATATTTCAAGCATTTTGAAGGTAAGTATGGTGATTTTGTTTGTGCATTGTATGACCTGCCAGATAAGAATTTAAGGCTTTATTGTATTAGATATGGAGCAGATGTTGTAATTCTCGGTGGTGGCGGGTTGAAAACAAAGGACACAATAGCTTGGCAGGATGATCCAAAGTTGACTGAGGAAGCTACAAGAATGATTGAATACGCCAAAGACATTGCAAGGCGAATGGATGACGGAGAAATATACTTGTCGAGAGACAAGCCAGAGCTAGAAGGTAATTTTTACTTTTTTGAAGACGAAGAATAACAAACATAACAGACAACATCATGAAAGCGAGAGAATATAACAGCCCAATATTGCAAGAATTATTGGATGAGGTAACTCCTTTGGAAATGGAGCAGACAAATGTCAAAATGCAATTGGCTGCCAATATTGAAGATCTCATCAGGTCTAAAGGTTGGTCAAAGACTCGATTTGCCTCGGAGCTAAACAAAACTCAACCTGAAATATCAAAGTGGTTGAGTGGCGCACACAACTTTACGGTTGATACACTAGTCCAAATTTCACAGGTTCTCGGTGTGGAGATTGCTGCACTTTTTGCGCAAAAACAGGTAAAGGATGTCTATACAAATACATTTTCTGTCGCTTCATACCAGTACACTACCTATTCAACGAAAAATTATGCCGTGAATGAAGATCCAATTTCTTATGGGGACAAACCGATATAGAAGCCATGCACGGGTTGAGCAATAATTTCTTATAAAATGAAACGAAAGAAAACAGAACCGTTGAAAAGTATGGATATTGATATTCAACTAAAGGGTATAGAGTTACTTGCTAGTAATTTGCAAATACCCACTTCAGGGGGGGCAATTCATCATGGCAGCTTTAATTTTAATATAAATATAGAAACCAAATTAGATGCTCTCAATAAGCGCTTGTTTGCCATCGTTCATGTTGAAATACTCACGGAAGATCTATCTCAAGTATTGGGAGGCATTTCGGTGAGCTGCATATTTGAGTTAAAGAACGTTGGTGAGTTCATCAAATCTGAATCCTCGGGCGAACTTACTTTGCCACATGGGTTGGTAGATGTCATAAACAACATAGCTCTCTCCACTACTAGAGGTGTTATGTTTGCTACTTTTAAAGGTACGCCTTTACATAATGCGTTTCTACCGATTATTGTTACCAAGCCGTTTAAGCCCGTGGATTAGAAACGTGGTGTAATCTACAAAACACACAAAAAAAGCCCCACATTTCTGTGAGGCTTTTTGCTCCCTGAGTTGGACTCGAACCAACGACCTAGCGGTTAACAGCCGCTCGCTCTAACCGGCTGAGCTATCAAGGAGTTTATACCGGTTTTGAGATTGTGCCAATGGCGCTTTCTCGTATTCGATGGGAGTGCAAAAATAGTATGATTTTGCTTTCGATTCAATACCTTTGTGAAAATTTTTTAAAAATATTTCATGAGCCTCTTAGTTATTGGTTCGGTTGCCTTTGATGCGATCGATACTCCCTTCGGAAGTACAGGTAAAATTGTTGGTGGAGCAGCCTCTTATATCTCCTTGGCAACCACTTTGTTGCATAAGAACGTAGGCTTGGTGGCGGTAGTGGGCGATGACTTCGATTTTAACTTTGTTGATACCCTGAAGTCTCGTGGAACCGATGTTTCTGGATTGCAAATAAAAGCAGGAGAAAAGAGTTTTTTCTGGCATGGGAAGTACCGCATGGACATGAATAGTCGTGATACGTTGGTTACTGAACTGAACGTTTTGGGCGATTTTGATCCAATTATTCCGGAAAATTGGCAGCAGCCCGAATTTGTAATGTTGGGTAATTTATCTCCCCAAGTGCAGCTGACTACCTTAGATAGGCTCACGAAAAAGCCAAAACTGGTGGTTTTAGATACCATGAACTTTTGGATGGATATTGCGTTGGAGGATTTAAAAGCGGTGTTGAAACGCGTTGATGTATTAACAATCAACGATGAAGAAGCTAGACAATTGAGTGGAGAATATAGTTTGGTGAAAGCAGCCAGGGTAATACGCGCCATGGGTCCTCAGACCTTGATTATCAAAAAAGGTGAACATGGAGCGTTGTTGTTTGGAGAATCTCAGGAAGGAAAAGAACAGGTGTTTTTCTGTCCGGCATTGCCATTGGAAGAGGTGTTTGATCCAACCGGTGCGGGTGATACGTTTGCCGGTGGATTTATTGGGTACCTTGCCAGTGTGGATAGAACGGATTTTGAGGCAATGAAAACCGCTATCGTTTACGGAAGTGCTATGGCCAGCTACTGTGTAGAGCAATTTGGAACCACCAAATTGGCTGCTATTACGGAAGATGATTTAAGGTTCCGATTGCTTCAGTTCAAATCCTTGATGTCGGTTGAAGCTTAAAAGCTACAATCAAAAAGCTTTCAGCTGACGGCCACAGCCAAAATGTTTCTAGTTTTAGCAACGTGTTTAATTGCTTGGATAATAACCGGTTGCAATAGTTTTTATGTTTATGGAATCAATTCAAAAACGGCGCTCGCGTTGGCATCTAGATTTAGTTTCTCCGGAATAGCAAAAGTTTCCCCAGTGAAAACATTTTTCATCCTTTTAAAACCCTTGAACGATTCAGAATACAAGGTTAAATCTACTTGCGTGGATTTTTCGCCTTGGTGGAATAGTCCGATAATGCTGTTTTTATCGCTGTATCGAACCAAAACATAGGTATTGTTGATTGCGGCGTACTGTCTAGTTTTCCCTTTGTTCAAAGCCGGATTGGTTTGACGTAATTTTGCCAATGTTTTAATGTAGTTAAAAGCCTCATTTTCTTTCGCGGTTCTACCTTTCGCGGTGAATTTATTCACCGGGTCTGAACTCCAACCTCCGGGGAAGTCAAATCGTACATTGGCATCGGTAACATCGGTTTTTCCCGTCATTAAAATCTCTGTACCATAATAAATACAAGGCATACCACGCATTAAAAACAATAAGGAAATGCCACGTTTCCATGCGTCGAAGTTCTCTCCGGCAGTAGAATAAAAGCGGGTTAAATCATGATTGTCTAAGAATGTGCAGTGTTTTCCTGGATCGGCATACAAAAAGTCTTCGGAAAGGGTTTGGTAAACTTTGTTTAATCCATCCGACCATCCGGTAGGCTTATAACAAGCGTCATGGATGGCCCAAGTAAGAGCAAAATCCGTAATTCCGGGCATGGTATTGTTTTCAAAACCACGGATATTATTTTTACAAAATGCAGCTTGGGTAGGTACGGTTTGAACCCAGGTTTCCCCAAAAACGGTAAGGTTTGGGAATTCGGAAAGTAAGGTGCCTACTAGGTCGTTCATGTAGTTTTGGTCCGGGTATGGATACGTGTCGATGCGGTATCCACTGAGTTTCGCTGCTTCGGCCCACCACAAGTATAATTGTTTCAAATACGCGTTAATGTGTGGGTTATTTTGGTTAAAATCCGGCATGGTTTGCACAAACCAACCGTCTACATTGAGGGATTTTTCTCTGGGCGATGCATACGGATCCATCACCGTTTGAGCGCGGTAATTGGTTTTCACAAATGAATCTTTGTGATTGAACCAACCGGTATCGTAATTCGCAAACATCCAATGTTTATCGCCGATGTGATTGGGGATGATGTCCATCACCATTTTCATATTTTCTTTTCGTAAAGCATCGCACAAGGCAAAGTACTCTGAGTTGCTGCCCAATCGTGGGTCTATGGTATAATTATCGGTAATTGCATATCCGTGAAAACTCTCTTCGGGCTGATCGTTTTCTTGAACGGGATTTAGCCACAAGGTAGTGATTCCAAGGTCTTTTAGGTAGGGGATTTTCGACTGAATTCCGGCGATATCTCCCCCGTGTCTACCTTTTAAGGCGGCGCGATCTCTTTTAACATTGAAATTCACGGGTGCGCGGTCATTATCGGCGTCCCCATTACAGAATCGATCAGGTAAGATGAGGTAGGTTACGTCTTTTTGCTCTACGGATGGGGCTTGTTGGGCTACAGGAGCTCTGCTTTTTAACAGATAATTGAATGAAAAACCTTTGCGAAGTTTGTCCTGCATGTTGGTTGGATTGGCCGAAAATTCCAATTCCCCTGGCTTTGCGGTAGCGTCAATTTTTAGTTGGATGTATAGTATATGTCGATTCGCACTGCCCGAAGTTCCTACCATAGTGACCCCAGGATACTCTTTCATGGAGATGGTGTATTGGCTGATTTCTTCGCCGTGGGCAATGATTTCTAAGTTGTTGTTTTTAAATCCAATGTACCAACTGGGTGGAGCCAAATGATAAAGTGGTTTGCGTGGCGGAGTTGCCCCTGCAGTTTGGGTAATAAAGTATAATAGAAATAGTAACAGACTGTTGTTCTGTTTGTAAGCGAGTTTTTTACTCCACGTCATGAACACAAAGTTCGATAATTTTTTTTGTAATTAGTTATTGTCAGTTTGACACTTTTTTAAGTATATTTACAACCTAAATACAAAAATTAATTCATTATGAAAAAATTATTACTTGTTCTAGCTGCTTTTGCTTCTGTAACTGGGGCTTTTGCGCGCAAGGTTACTTTTCAGGTGGACATGTACGGAAAGACTGTTTCTTCCGATGGTGTTTACTTGGTAGGGAACTTTAAAGATGTTAACTATGATGGTACTGCTGAAAATCCTAACGAAACGAACTGGACGGATGCGTATTCTTACAAAATGACGGAAACTTCTTCAGGTTCTGGAATTTATTCTTACACATTCGATAATTTGAAAGAAGGATTAGTGTATGAGTTTAAATTCAAAAATGGTAAGATGAGCGATTGGAGTGATGCGGAAAATGCTCCAAAAGTTTGTCAAGTTGGCGAAGGAAATGGAAATGGCAACCGTTGGGTTTTTATTGATAGCAAGACTTCCTATTTAGAATTACCTGCAATTCAATTTGGTGGTTCTGCACCATCGGGAATGCATGCTGTTTCTTTTAAAGTGGACATGGCAAAAGCGGTTGCTTCCAGCAATGGGGTATTCGTTGCGGGTGATTTAGGTTCAACTTATCCTACTTGGAGTGGTGATGGAATTGGTTTGGCTAATTACATTGAAAATGGTAAAATGAGTGGTACTGTGTACCGCACCGTTTTATATTTGAGTTCAAATACTTTCAAGTACAAATTTGTAAATGGTGGAAGTAGCTGGGAATCTGTGCCTGGTGCTTGTTCAAATAGCGGCGGTGACCGAGAAATAACCATCGCTTCCGATAGCTTTTTGAAGCAAGTGTGTTTTGGTCAGTGTGATGCTTGTCCAACTCGTACATTGCCTAAGTACAAAGTGACTTTCCAAGTGGATATGTCAACCGCTTGTAACTGGGATTCTGTAGATATCGCGGGTGGTAAAATGCCTGGCGGATGGGGTGGAGGAACTTTGTTATTAGACAAAGGTGGTAAAATCCACACGTTAACATTAGAATTCGACTCTGCAACTGAAGTTGAGTATAAGTACCGTAAAATTAAGGCCAACAATGTATCTTGGGAGGGTACAGCAAACCGTAAGGCAACCATTCTTTCTGATACCACCTTGCCGTTGCATTGCTTCGATGCAAATTCTGCTTGTACTCCAACTCCTGCTGCTTCCGATATTACTTTCTTGGTTGATATGACCAATGAAATCGTTGCGAGTGCTGGTGTTCATGTAATGGGTACATTCCAAGATCCAAACTGGCAGGCAGGTGCCATTAAAATGTCTGTGCATCCAAATAATGCAAATTGGTACACTACCACAGTAAGTGCGGTTTGCCCTGGTACTTTTGCCTATAAATTTACCAACGGTGACCCCAATGTAAAAGAGAGTGAGGAGAAGTTTACCGATACATTGCACCGCGGTTGTGTAAGTCCAAATGGCTTGGGTGGATTTAATCGTACATATACCCGTGTAGATGCTTCTGCTGCAACTGTTGTATATTATTTCGATTCTTGCAGCGCTCCTGCTCAAAGTGCGGGTGTTAGTAAGAATTTTATCGCAAACAGCGAAATACGTGTAATGCCTAACCCATCGGAAGGTGTTTTCACTGTTTCTTTAGCTGGTTCATCAATCAATGCTATTGAAGTTAGAAGCATGAGCGGTCAAGTGGTTCGTTCTATTGCTGCGACTGAACAAAATGTAGTAGTTGATTTAACCGGAATGCGTGGAGTTTACCTTGTGAATATTAAAGATTCTATGGGCAGAACAGCAACCCAAAAAGTAGTGTTGAAATAAATCTCAATTCTAAATAATTAAAGAAAGGGTCCTCGTAATGGGGACCTTTTTTTGTTATATACAGATACCAAAATCGGATCTAACCGAAGATTTTGAAATTTAATAATTCTTTTTCTTCGATATATCCACGAAGTGTATCGCCGTCATGAACAGGTCCCACGCCTGCCGGTGTTCCGGTGAAGATATAATCACCGATTCTTAGGGAAAAGAAATTGCTTACATAAGCGATAATTTCATCGATAGAATGAATCATTTGCTGGGTATTACCGGATTGCACTACCTCATTGTTTTTAAATAATGAAAAAGGTAGCTGATCCAAGGATGATGAAAAATCATCGATTGGGAAAAATTCTCCTATGGCCGCTGAGTGATCAAATCCCTTGGCTTTTTCCCACGGTAATCCTTTGGCTTTTAATTGGGATTGCAAATCTCTGGCTGTAAAATCAATTCCCAAACTGATATGGGTATAATAGTCCTTGGCAAATTGAACAGGGATGGCTCTCCCGGGTTTGTTAATTTTAACAACAATCTCAACCTCATGGTGTACATCGTTTGAAAAATCGGGGATGTAAAAGGGGTTGTTGTTGCGTAGTAAAGCGGTGTCCGGTTTTATAAATATTACAGGTTCCTCGGGAGTCTCGTTGTTGAGCTCTCGGATATGTTCGCTGTAATTTCGTCCGATGCAAATAATCTTCATCGGTGTAATAATTATCGGGTTACGGTAGCGTCTCGTTGGGGACCGAGAGAAATGACACCAATCTTTTTACCTAGGTAGTTTTCGATGTAATCTACGTACGATTTAAATGTAGCGTCCATGGCATCAAAACCATTGGCATGGGTAAGATTCTCGCTCCAACCTGGAAAAGATAGATAGGTAGGTTCGATGCTTGCATTACACAAGTTGGAAGGGACTTGTTGAGTTTCTTGATTTCCAATTTTGTAGTGGGTAGCTACATTTAATGTTTCCATTCCGTTCAATACATCGCCTTTCATCATGATTAATTCGTCTACGCCATTTAACATGATGGTGTACTTTAATGCTACCAAATCTAACCAACCTGTTCGGCGTTTTCTTCCGGTAGTAGCCCCAAATTCGTGGCCTTTTTGACGGATGTATTCGCCAACTTCATCGTCTAATTCGGTAGGGAAAGGGCCTGATCCTACACGTGTGCAATAGGCTTTAAAGATACCATACACTTTCCCAATATGCTTTGGAGCCACTCCTAAACCGGTGCAAACGCCACCCGTTAATGTGTTGGAGGATGTAACAAAGGGATACGATCCAAATTCTATATCTAACATGGATCCTTGTGCACCTTCGGCCAATATTTTTTTACCTTGTTGAAGGCAATCGTTGATGAAATATTCGCTGTTTATGAGTTGGTGTGATTTTAAAAATTCCAACGAAGAAAAGAACTTGGTTTCTTCGCTTTGTAAATCGAAATCGGTGAACCCTAAAAATTGAATTAATTTTAGGTGTTCCGTTACTATGGCTTGATATCTGGAATTGAAATCTGGTTCTAAGATATCGCCAACGCGTAAGCCAGATCTACCAATTTTGTCCCTGTAGGTTGGTCCAATTCCGCGAAGGGTAGAGCCGATTTTTTGATCGCCTTTGGCCGATTCTGAAGCGGCATCCAATATTCTGTGGGTTGGAAGAATTAAGTGTGCTTTTTGTGAAATAAGCAATCTCTCCTTGTAATCTGGGCATTCGCCAACGATTCGGCCAATTTCTTCTTGCAATCGAACGGGGTCGATAACAACTCCATTGCCAATTAAGTTAATGGTGGATTTTCCGAAGATTCCGGAGGGGATGGTATTAAGAACAAATTTTTTGCCTTCAAACTCCAAGGAATGTCCTGCGTTGGGTCCGCCCTGAAAGCGAGCAACCACATCGTATTTTGGGGTTAGATAATCCGCGATTTTTCCTTTTCCTTCATCGCCCCATTGCAGGCCCAGTATTACGTCGATCATGATATAAAGAGGTAGAAATAGTGTGTTTAATTATTGTGAAGCTTGTTCCAAGCAGTGCAAGCACTCCCCTTGTTCGTTGGTTTCGGGGTTTGCATACAGGTGCAAGGAATGGTGGGAGACATTAAATTTCAATAAGTTTCCCATGGTTGTATTGATTTGCTGAACGCGAGGATCGCAAAACTCCCATACTTTTTTGCATTTATTGCAAATTAAGTGGTCGTGTTGTTTGTATCCATAGGCTTGTTCATAGTGCGAAGTGTTTTGACCAAACTGATGTTTTTTAACCAAGCCCGATTCTACCAAGAGATCCAACGTGTTGTAAACGGTAGCTCTACTTACATGGTAATTACGGTCTTTCATTTTGCCGTAAAGTTCATCCACATCGAAGTGTACTTTGTTAGAATAAATTTCGTCCAAAATCGCGTAACGTTCTGGGGTTTTGCGTTGTTGATTTTGTTCCAAAAAGCGGGTGAATAGCTCACGCACTTCCATTTTGGTTTTTTCAACTTTTGGATCTTTTTTTACGGCCATCGTTATTTAACTTCAGGATTTTCGGTGTAATTGGGATTGGGGATTGGCATTTTTAATTTTCTTGCCGTAGGAAATTCCTTTCGTACCTCAATTAATGCAGCATCCACTTCGGCTTGCGTAGTGAATGCACCGATATAAACTTTAAAATTAGGCTCATCGAAAATAATTTGAGCACCGTAGGTAGTTGCGAATTTTTCTTCTGCTTTTGTAAGTAGTTCTTGGGCTATGGCTCGTTTGTTTGAAAATCCAATAAAAATTCTATATCCATTAATTTTTTTTGAACTTTTAATTTTGTTTTTCCGATTTTCATCGGCTTTTTGAACCGAGGGCTCTGCTTCATACAGTATTTGCCCGAAACAATTGGGTGCAGCCCAAAGCCATGTAAATAGCAGGAAGACCAATGATTTCAGCATTTTATTTGGAAGCATAGTATTAATCACCTTACAAATATCGCATTTTTCACGTAATCACGATGCGGCTGTACTACCTTTGTGGTATGCGAAAAAAAGCCGCTTTAGTGGTTTTGGATGGCTGGGGCTTGGGAAATAAATCTCACAGCGATGCCGTTTACAATGCCAATACCCCTGTAACCGATGCCCTGACACAAACTTACCCTCATGCAACCCTGTTAACCCACGGTGGAAATGTGGGACTTCCAGACGGGCAAATGGGAAATTCTGAAGTAGGCCATATGAATATTGGTGCAGGCAGAGTGGTCTGGCAGATGTTGGCGAAAATCAATAAAGCATTTGACGATTCGGCTCAAGGTTTGGCTGATTTGGCTAAGGATAATCTTGTATTGCAGGAGATATTCTCAAAAGCAAAGGAAAAAGGAAGTCTGCATTTGTTGGGTTTGCTATCCAACGGAGGTGTACATGCTCATGTTAATCATATTGTAGCTTTAGCGAAAATGGCGAGGAAGTCGGGTGTTTCTGAGGTTTATGTGCATGGATTTTTGGATGGCCGGGATACGGATCCGCAATCGGGAAAAGGCTTTGTTCAGCAATTTTTGGATGAAACGGCTTCCGATCCCGGAATTATCCTATCCACTTTGGTGGGCAGATATTATGCGATGGATCGAGACCAGCGTTGGGAACGGGTAAAAGTAGCCTACGATGTATTGGTGCATGGCAGTGGGGATCGGAATACGGATGCCGTTGCAGCCATTCAGCAATATTATGAACAGGGAATTACCGATGAATTCATGAAACCCATTTGTTTGAATGCCTCGGGATTGATTTCGGAAAATTCGGTTGTGTTAAATGCCAATTTTAGGACCGATAGGGGTAGGCAAATTACGCGTGCCTTGTGCTTGGAAGCGTTTCACGAGCAGAATATGCACCCGTTGAAATTGCAGTATTATACGCTTACGCAATACGATGAGACCTTTGCCATTGCCGGTGTAGTTTTTACCAATGATAATCTAACGAAAACGTTAGGGGAGGTAGTTGCCGATGCCGGTTTAACCCAACTGCGTGCTGCAGAAACGGAGAAATACCCGCACGTAACCTTCTTTTTCAGTGGTGGACGGGAAGCGATTTTCCCCGGTGAGTTGCGGTGGATGGAAGCGTCACCTAAAGTGCCTACCTACGATTTGCAGCCCGAAATGAGTGCCATTCCGTTGGTAGATAATGTTATACGGATTATTCAAGAGAAACAGCCTGATTTTGTGTGTTTGAACTTTGCGAATCCTGATATGGTTGGACATACCGGGGTGTACGATGCCATTATTAAGGCGGTTGAAACGGTGGATGCGTGTTTGGGTAAGTTGGTAAGCGTCTGCACGGATTTGGATTATGAGATGATTATTATCGCCGATCACGGAAATGCGGATTACGCGGAAAATGCTGATGGCTCTCCCAATACCGCCCACAGCACCAATCCCGTTCCGATTTGGTGGGTTACGGAGGAAGAACATGCCGATATTAATTCTGGGAGGTTGGCCGATGTGGCTCCATCAATTTTGAAAATTATGGGATTAGAACAACCCTCGGATATGACAGGAACAAATTTGTTAATGGGTCTTTAATAGATAGCGTGTTATGAGTTATAAAAATTATCGAAATACAAGAAATTATCGAAATATCACCCGTCATTTGGGGTTGATATTGTTGGTTTGTGTTTTCAGCGGGAGTCTGTTTATCGGCTGTTCGTCGGAATCTGGAAATAAAAAATCGAACCCAAAAACTTGGTTGCATACATTTATGGAACAGGAGTTGGATTCATTGGTTTTACGCAATGTTGAAGGTACAAAAATTACCATGATAACCGATGGGGATGGAGTTTCCAACGATAACGGTCAGGGATTGGAAACAGAGAAATTCCAGCAATTGGATTATCGTTCGGAAATGGATGGAATCATGGAATATGCGGCTATAAATATTGAAGACAATAACAAGTTTGATGTATGGGTAGATTCCAGTCTGAACCGACAAGGATTGTGGATGCGAATTAGGCATTATTCGGCAAAGGATACGAGTTCGGGATTGCAAGCAGTTGATATTTACGAACTTGAGGATAGGAAAGAGGGTGTAACGGGGTATGCTTCGACATCGGCCGTGGAGGGTAAAGACAGTTCATTGCGTACCAAAGTAGAAAGCAAGTTTGCCGAGACAAGAACGTACAATTGTTATCTTGTTACTTGGGATTTTAAGCAACGAACTTGGTGGATGGATCGCGATATTCGAGCCTATTATCAAAAAGGGGCCCAGGCTTTTGGCTATAAAATTAGAGAAAATGCCATTTGGGGAAGTCCCAAAGGATTGGATATACAGATAAACTTAAACAACGAACTTTGGCTCAATAACGATTAAATCTGAAACCGATGCTAGTAGTACAAAATTATATCGATGGGGTTTGGCGCAATGCAAATTCCGGTAAAACATTGGAGAATTTTAACCCAGCAACGGGTGCGGTGTATGGTAGTATTCCGGATTCGGATGGAAGCGATGTAGAAGATGCGGTAGCGGCAGCGTTGAAGGTGCAGTCGAGTTGGGCTGCTACACCGGCCGAACAGAAGTTCATAATTCTCAACAAAATAGCCGAGGGAATTGATGCGAAGCGAGAGGAACTGGCATTGGCTGAGTCTATGGATCAGGGTAAGCCGTTATGGCTAGCTCGAAATGAAATGATTCGATCGGCCCAGAATTTTCGATTTTATGCTACTGCTGTAATGCAGTTTGCCTCCGAGAGTCATTCCATGGAAGGAAAGGCCATCAATTATACATTGAGATCACCCATTGGTGTGGTAGGCTGTATTAGTCCTTGGAATTTGCCCTTGTATTTATTCAGTTGGAAAATTGCCCCGGCACTGGCTGCTGGAAATTGTGTAATTGCAAAACCCAGTGAATTTACTTCGGTAACTGCCTGGATGTTGACTCAAATTTGCTCCGAAGCGGGTCTTCCGAATGGGGTTTTGAATATTGTTTTTGGTTTGGGAGGGTCGGTTGGCGCTGCCATGGTTGAACATCCCAAGGTGAAAGCAATTTCCTTTACTGGTGGTACGGTTACCGGTAAACATATCGCATCGGTGGCTGCGCCCATGTTTAAAAAGTTAAGTTTGGAATTGGGCGGTAAAAATCCGAATATCTTATTTGACGATTGCGATTTTGAAAAGGCTATACAAACCACGGTGAATAGTTCATTTATGAACCAAGGCGAAATCTGTTTATGCGGAAGCCGGGTGTTTGTACAACGAGGCATCTACCAGCAATTTAAAGAACGATTGGTATCAGAGGTTAAGAAGTTAAATGTGGGGAATCCTCTGCAGGATGGGGTACGGGTTGGAGCTATCGTGAGTGAACCGCATTATAAGAAGGTATTGGGCTATTTGTCGCTGGCTGCGGAAGAAGGCGGGGTGTTTTTAACCGGCGGTAATGCAATGCATCCAGAGGGTTTTGAACAGGGATGGTACATTGAACCTACCATTATTGAAGGGTTAACGATGGCCAATCGATGTAATACGGAGGAGATTTTTGGGCCTGTGATATCGATAATGCCATTCGATACGGAGGAAGAGGTGATTCAATTGGCGAATGCCACAGAGTATGGGCTCGCTGCTACCGTTTGGACTACCAATCTAACCAGAGCCCATCGCGTTGCCGATGCGTTGGAGTCTGGAATCGTTTGGGTGAATTGTTGGTTGTTGCGTGATTTACGAACCCCATTTGGCGGAGTAAAAAATTCCGGTGTTGGTAGGGAAGGTGGATGGGAAGCAATGCGTTTCTTTACCGAGCCTAAAAATGTGTGCATAAGCATGCAATAATTGGTTGTATTTTTATTGATTTATTTTTAATTATATTATAGAATATAGTTGGAATTAAATATAATTAATAGTAGAAAATTTAATCATTTTCCACTATATATACACTCTCAAGAAAAAATCAATTCTATTTTACTTATTATTGTAGATTAATACCTACTTCGGTTTTTGTGCCGTTTTGTAGATTTTGTATGTCGATAGAAAGAGGTAAAAAAAATATAATCCATCGCAGTTATAGGCTAATTGTCAAGCAGTTAGTGATGGCTGTTTTGTTTGGGTTTGTTTTTCTTCCATCGACAATGATCGCACAGAATTATCGGATGGATTGGTACCAAGATGCGGTTGTAGACCGATCAACGTACGAAGAGGCTGTTGAATTTGAGCGAGCGTTTACCACCAAGCTGCGTCGATTTTTTGATCACGACAAATTCATGGTGGTTGTGGATGTGCAGGATTTAGACAAGCCAGCTAGGGCACGAAGGGGAAGTACAGCGACGGCAACGGAAGCGCCTGCTTCCGAATCTTCGGGGCCAATTTTCCTAGATTCTTTTCTTGGGGTTGACTATTTGCCTGGCTTGCAAGTGCATCCATCGGTGAAAAATCGCGGGTATCGAAATTCCCAAAAGTTGTTTAATAATCAAGGGCCAAAGCGCTACAAACACGTGGTAAATGTGTTTATGGATACCAGCTATTCTCCCACGGCAATGCAGTTCGCCGAGGAAATAATATGGGGCTCTGGCATGGTTAGGGAAGAGAATCAAGACGAGGTTTACGTTGAATATCAAGAATTTCCGAGGAAGTATCCCCAATGGAATCGAAATCCCGTTCCCACGGACAATGCGGATAATCAGGAGCCCGGAGCTAGTATGGATGAGTTGGAGGCAATGTTGGAACGTAAATTTGGTAGGTCGGAACAACAACAACCCCAACCTCAGCAGCAGCCTCAGCCGCAGCCAAATCAAGAGTTGCCAAAATGGGTGCCATGGTTGGTGTTTGGAATTATAGGATTGATTGTTATTGTTTTCCTAACCCAGTTTCTGATAAATATGGGTCAGAGGCGGCGCGAAGATGCTGCTTTAATGCGCAAACAGGAAGAAAATGATCGCGTGGCAACGTTGCAAAATCAGTTAGAGCAATTATCCAGAAGTATTGTTAGTCCGGCAACCAATGCGGATGAAATAGCCAATCTTGCCGAATTGGCCGAGTTGAAATCCTACGTAACCCGTGAATTTATTTCGGGTGGCGAGGCCATTGCGGAATTTGTTAGTACTGGAGTTAATGACAAAAACAACGATGAGTTGGTGCGGTTAGCGGAAGTTGTGAGTATCGTGAATCGACAGTTAATGGCCATGTTGAAAACGCATTTGACTGATGATTTGTACGATGAATTGAAGGAAGAATTGCGCAAAACAAAGCCTTTTCCTATCAATGAACAGATTCAAATTTTACAAACATTTAGGAAGGCAATTACGAGTTTTAGAACAGACAATTTTACTTTTTCGAAAAAAGATATATTTCAATTTGTTGATCAGTTAAATGAAAATCAAATATTGCAATTAATCAAAGATGAAGGTGAAGATTTAATTGCAATTTTATTAGCACAATTACCACCGAATAAAACGCTAAATATTTTAGGCAATTTTGAGTTTAGTCATCAGACGCAAATGTTGCAGAAGATGTCGAACATCTCCGATATCCCAGTGGATATATACAAGCAGGTTGCGCATCACTTTTCCCAGAAGGCGTTGAAGTTGCGCGACATGAAATTTGTGGCGGTGGATGGTATCAAGGCGATTATGCGGGTATTGGATTCGTTGCCTTGGTCACAGCAAGAAAAGCATATTGAAGAAATTGCAAATTATGATTTGGAATTAGCGAAAAAAATCAGGGAGCGTTTTGTTGAAATGTTCAATGATATCCCCAAAATGGCGGAAGAGTTGGTGGCCAGGTCTATCGCCACTGTAGAGCCTAAAGTAGTAGCGATTTCTTTGATTGGAGCAAGCGACAAAGTAGTTGATCGATTATTGCGCTCAAAGCCTGATCGAGAGCAGCAATTAATTCGTTCAGAAATTGTGTTAAATGCATCGGCAGAGTTGGATGATATCAAAGCGGCTAGAATGACGATTGTAAACAAGATTCGTGAAAATAAATTCAAGGAGTAATGCGTAAGGTAGTTGCAATTTGCTTGATTATTTTTTTTGCATGTGATCTTGGTGCACAGGTAAATGGCAAGCGCAATGCACGGGTTGAAAGTCAGTTGAGTTTTCTCGCCTCTCAAGTTCCTAAAAGTATGATGGATGTACCTACGGGGTTTCGTAGAATCGCCATCTTCGAATTGAGAAGCGATTTGCCTTCTACTTACATGAGTAAAGAGGAATGGCGAAATAAATTTATGGAACGATTTATCGCGTTGGGAATGCAGATCGTATCGGTTCCTGAGTTTGATGATAAGATTACGCTGCGCATTAATTCAACCGATAGTAATATTCACGTAGATAACCGATCGTCTTTAACCCGACTAAAAGCCAATCCAAAAGCTTTGTCTGCGGTTTGTGAGATGTATCAGGTTCAGGCGTTGTTTAGCTGTCATATTTCATTGGATTCGGTGAATGGTCCGCGTGTAACCATGAGTTTGATGAATCCGGGCAATCGGACCATTGTGTGGCTGAAAAATCTCGACATGAGTCAAGAAATTGTGGTACAGCCGGTTATTGTTAGTTTAAGTGCAGGAGTTGCAAGTCAGCGATTGGATGAATTGCGTGATAAATCCACTGGTAAATTATTGGAGAGTAGCAGAGCCACTACACCAGTACTAATGAATTTTTCCATAATGCAATTATTAGATGCTGAGCGAAGTAATGCATTTGGGGTTTCGTTGGGAGGGAGGATTGTAGATAAAACGCCGATAAATTATAGCGATACAAACTTGGGGCGAATGGGGATGAGTATGATGCCAAATATTGGGATGATGTATCAAACCTATTTCAAGCGAAAGCCAACAATTCTGCCGAATTACTGGGGATTTGTACAGTTTGGGGTGAATTACATGTACCATCGGGAGCAAGGCTTGGTTGGGTTTCATCAAAAAATCGGCATCAATCTTACCGAAAATATCGCCGTAGATTTCCGTTTCGAACAGTTCTTGAAAGGATACAATAGTATATCCAATAATGAAAAATACGATTTGTTATTTGATAATGTTACCTACGGTATTAATGTCTCACTGATGTTTTAAAGCGAAGGACCGATGAAAATTGCTGCAAACAGGACAAAATTATTGAGTACTACTTGGGTGGAACGAATGACTTTTCCTCTGCTGTTTGGGATGTTTTTTGCCTTAGTTGCTTTGATTTTCTCTTCGTGCAATACCCCCGAATCGTTGGCGGAAAAGCGTGCCGATTTGCAGAAATCGAGAACGGTTTTTTTAGTGGATACCACTGCGAGAGATGTTTTGGATATTACTTACAAGGCGGGTAATTCGGATGTTGACTTGCGTTTGTATTTTGAAAAAGAATTTGAGTTGTTTTTGGATAATCAAGGATCATTGAAAAACGCTCCGCAAGTAGCATTTAATAATACACGTCCCCCGGTTAAACCCGGAGACCCAACTTCAACACCGCCTGCTAAAAATTTGGAGAAGGATTTGGAGAAAGTACTTAAAATGTACGAAGATGCGCAACAACTCTATTATGCCAAGAATTACGATGGCAGTTTGGATGCCATCGATGCGTCACTTGCGATACTCCCCACCTCCGAAGCCTATGCGCTGAAAGGTAGTGTTCTGTTTATGTTGGGTAGTATTGATAGTGCTCAAGAAAATTGGCAAAAGGCCAAAGAATTGGATCCTGAATTTGTAATGCCTACCATCATTAATAAAGACCGTTAACCTTTCGATACGATGAAATTTTCTCCGATCAGTTTTCTATTTATTATCTGTTGTTTAAGCATACTATCGTTAGGTATTCTGGATGTTATTGGAGTCTTCAAGTTTACTCATTATGTTGAATTTCTTAATGTCTCTAAGTATTTAGATTTTCCTGCCATCTTTATCATTTTTGGCGGATTGTTTGCCAATGCATTCATAATAAGTTCTCCCGGGACGGTGAAAGAGGTAGTAAAGATGTTTGGGAAGGTAGCTTCTCAATCTAAGATTACCGAAAAAAGTTTATTGAAGGATATAAATACCATGATGATTTGGGTGGATGAATATCGAAGGAATCGGGTAGATTTTATCAATAAAATTCAGCAAGAGAGTAAAGACGATTTTGTGAAATACATTTTTACGTTGATGAGTACGAATTACTCGGTGGGTGATTTGAACGATATTGTAGAAACTCAAATTCGATATAGAGCATCAGAAAGTAAAAAATTGGCCGATTTGTTGAAAAATATGGGGAGTTCGGGGCCCGCTTTTGGTATGTTTGGTACCCTGTTTGGACTGGTTTATATGCTCAGTTCCTTGGACAACCCATCGGCCATCGGTCCGGGTTTAGCCTTGGGTTTATTGGCTACATTATACGGAGTTTCATCGGCGCATTTGATATTTTTCCCTTTGGGTAAAAAGGTGGTGTTTTTATCAGAAATTCAACGAAAACGCGATGAAATGATTTTGGAGTGTGCTTCAATGATTATTGCTGAGAAATCGGCCTTGTATATTAAAGATAAATTACTGAGTAACTTAAACCTTAGGTATATCAATAATCCGGATATTCCGGATGAAACCGAAGAAGAAGTAGCGATAGCAGCAGAAGAGGAAACCGAGGGTGATTTAACGGATAATACTGGAGATGAGAAAGAATCGACATGAATCTGAAAGTCACGAGGAGAGTGAAGATGAAGGCTGGTTGATGACCTACGCCGATACGATTACTACGTTGTTGGGCTTTTTTATCATGTTGGTTTCGTTATCCAGTATCAATATGGGGAAATTTCAACAGGCCACCAGTTCGGTTCGTGCAAAATTCCACTCCGATAAATCCTCGGAATTGGAAACGTTGAAGAAGAACTTAGATTCGCTGATGATTGTATCACAAGCCAGTACGGAGGTAGATGTAAAAATCGATAATTTAGGGTTGCGTATGATTGCTTCCAATGCTTCGTTTTTTCCATCCGGTAGTGATTCTTTATTGCCCAAGGGTATAGTAATTATTAATCAAATTATTGGTCAAATCAAATCCATGAAAGCCCAAATGAATATCGAAGTGGAAGGGCATACGGACGATAGACCTATCAGTAATTCGCAGTTTGAAAGTAATTGGGAGTTAAGCAGTAACAGGGCCTCTACGGTAATTCGATACATGATTGCTAGAGGAATTGCGCCCAAGCGATTAAAGGCTACCGCCTATGCTGAGATTATGCCGGAGGTTCCAAATCGAGATAAATTAGGGAATCCCATCGAAGCCAATATGGCGAAAAATAGAAGGGTTGTAATTCGAATATTCTATTAATGCGATTACTGGCGAAACATATCGTTTGGTTTGTGTATGGTCTGTTTCTTATGGATTGCTCTACATTATTTGGCCAGGCAACTATGTTGGGGTTTAATAATAAGCATTTGATTCAAAGTAATTTGGCGATGCCGGCGTTTCGGCCTCAATACGGTTTGGCATTTTCAATAAACAATCAATTGGTTTCTTATTTTCCGCAAATTACCCCCGGTGATTTATTGAATGGAGAAGAGAACAACGACCTTACACTTTCCCGTTTATTAAGTGATCCACAAAAGCAACTCACAGGAATTGATGTTGAAAATCACCTGAATTTAATTACCGTGGGGTATCGTAAAAAGTTCTCGTATTTAAGTTTTAATTCTGGGATTGTGGGTCAGATGTATGTGAATGCGGATAAAGACGTTATTGGTCTGTTGTATAAAGGTAACGGAGATAAAGCGTATTATGGGAAACGCACGGATGTGGATTTTGGGGGAAGTTTTTCGCGGGCTTATTGGGAAAATCGGGTTACCTGGGGCTTGGTATTGACGGACTATTTCAATGTAGGTTTTACGGTGTCTCGATTAAAAGGATTGTATAATTACGAATTGAGTAAAGCGAATTTTGGATTGTTAACAGATACATCGGCCAGCAATTTTTACAATGTTACCTTGGATGCTGAATGGGAATTGCAAACTTCGGGTACAAGGAACTTATTGCCAGTGGCCCCCAAGGAGTTATTTCCTGGTGGTGGCATAAATCGCGGTCTGAGCTATGGTTTTGGGGCGTTATTGAGACCCAGCGAACAATGGCAGTTTTCTATTGGTGCCATTAACTATGGTAATATAAACTGGGATTATCAGCGGGAATATTATCGCTTGCCAAGAACTATTTATACCTTTAAGGGGCTGGATACGGCAAACATGGCTGGTCAAGTGAGTGTTGATAATTTTACTGGGGTGATTGATTCTGTATCGGTTGCATTTAAAGGAGAACGGGGTTCAGGTGGTGGAGCTTTGGGTACTGCTATTCCAAGCCAGTGGAACTATGGAATTGAGTACTTTTTGACGCCGAGTAATGTGGTGACATTTAGCTTTGCGTCTGGGGTAGGAGCCACGCGTACGAAACGTTGTTGGACATTACAATCCCAAAATCGAATCAAGGAAAATATTGACGTGATGGTGTGTTATACTCGATATAATATGGGGATTGAACGACATCTAATGGGGCTAGGATTTATTGGGTATAAAGGACCATTGCAATTGCATGTATTAATAAATAATGTAAAAGGGGTGGTTGATTTTGCGGGGTCACACGGTATGATGATTGATGCGGGTTTTACCTATTTAATTGGTAGAAATGTGGATGCCGATAATGATGATGTTCCGGACTATCGGGACGAATGTAAAGGATTATTTGGAAGACGAAATTATTTAGGATGTCCCGAAGATATGCCGGGTAAACCTTACGAATATGTACCTGCAGGTAAAGAATTAAAAGAAATAGAACGTCTGGAAGAAAAACGCCGTTGGCGATTTGGTAAATAGTGGTTGTATCTTTGTGCCATGTTTGAAAATGCGTCGCGCACGGAACTCTCGGAATTGGGAGAATTTGGATTGATACATCATTTGGCGGAACACTTTGAGTCTAGTGGAGTTTCAACGCAATTGGGAATTGGTGATGACTGTGCGGTTGTTCATCGGGATGAGCATACTTTTTCCTTAGTTTCTACGGAGCTTTATTTGGAGGGTGTGCATTTTGATCTCACGTTTCATCCGTTGAAACACTTGGGGTATAAGCTAGTAACGGCGGGGGTAAGTGATGTTTTAGCGATGAATGGTAGGCCGGAACAAGTGCTTATTTCTATTGGGTTAAGCAATCGGTTCTCATTGGAAGCGGTGGAGGAATTGTATGCAGGAATTCGATTAGCCTGTGAAAAGTATAAAGTTGATTTAGTGGGTGGAGATACAACTACTTCTAGGTCAGGGTTGGTGTTGAGTATTACGGCTATTGGGTCGGTTGCAAAATCAGCCATAACCTATCGGAAGGGGAATATTAAGCCCAATGATTTGTTGGTAGTGACTGGGGATTTGGGCGGAGCGTACATGGGATTGCAGGTGTTGGAACGTGAGAAGCGAGTTTTTATGGAGGTGCCAACCATGCAGCCGGAT
>JACCED010885613.1_pt1 | contig 143200 bp, 119 predicted proteins | sample 7455021 | NCBI WGS metagenome assembly JACCED01 (sample SAMN15323456, study PRJNA562643) | freshwater metagenome | isolation source: river surface water | place: USA:Blue River Watershed | collected 2017-08-19 | reverse complement strand
TCGTCGTCGCCTACCGCAACGGCTCCCCCGTCCGCCTCGCCGATCTCGGCGAGGTCATCGACAGCGTGCAGAGCGACAAATCCGCCGGCTGGTTCAACCACGACCGCGCCATCAACCTCCAGGTCCGCCGCCAGCCGGGCACCAACGCCATCGAGGTCGTCGACGCCGTGAAGGCGCTCCTGCCCTCGTTCCGCGAGCAGCTCCCCGCCTCCGTGAATCTCGACATCGTCGTCGACCGCTCGCGCACCATTCGCGAGTCCGTCGCCGAGGTGAAGTTCACCCTCGGCCTCGCCGTCGTCCTCGTGGTGCTGGTGATCTTCCTCTTCCTGCGGACGCTCACCGCCACGATCATCCCGAGCATCGCCATGCCGATCGCGATCCTCGGCACGTTCATCGTGATGTATCTCGGCGGCCACAGCATCGACAACCTGTCGCTCCTGGCCCTCACGCTCTCGGTCGGCTTCGTCGTCGACGATGCGATCGTGATGCTCGAAAACATCATCCGCCACATCGAGCTCGGCAAACCCGTCCACCAGGCCGCCCTCGATGGCTCGCGCGAGATCGGGTTCACCATCATCTCGATGACGCTCTCGCTCGTCGCGGTGTTCATCCCCGTGTTCTTCATGGACGGCGTCCTCGGCCGCCTGCTCCACGAGTTCGCCGTCACCATCAGCGCCGCGATCCTCGTCTCCGGTTTCATCTCGCTCACGCTCACGCCGATGCTCTGCAGCCGGTTCCTCAAACCCGGCGCCCACGCCGCGAAACCCGGCCGCTTCTTCGCCTTCACCGAGGGCATCTACGCCGGCTCGCTCCGCCTCTACGAAAACACCCTGCGCCTCGCCCTGCGTTTCCGCCTCACCGTCATGGTCGTCGCCGCGCTCATGGTCGTGCTCACCGGCTGGCTCATCGTCCGCATCCCGAAGGGCTTCATCCCGACCGACGACACCGGCGTGCTCAGCTGCACGATCGAGACCGCCCAGGACACGTCGTTCGAGGCGATGCGCGACTACGCCCGCGCCGCCGCCGGCGTCCTCTCGGCCAACCCCTACGTCGAGGTCTTCACCGTCTCCATCGGCCCCACCAGCACCGGCGGCGGTGGCGCCAACAACACCGGTCGCTTCAACATCCGCCTCGTCGACCGCGCCCAACGCCCCTCCGCCGAGCGCGTCGCCCAGATGCTCCGGGCCGAGTTCGCCAAGGTCCCCGGCATCCGCGCTTTCCCGCAGGTCCCACCCGCGATCCGCATCGGCGGCCGCACGTCCTCCTCCAACTACCAGTTCACCCTCTACGGCGCCGATCTCCAGGAGCTCTACCGCGTCGCCCCCGAGTTTCAGGAAAAAATGCGCAGCGTCCCCGGCATCGGCGACCTCTCCACCGATCTCCTGATCACGAGCCCGCAGCTCATGATCGACATCGATCGCGACCGCGCCGCCAGCCTCGGCCTCACCGTCCTCCAGATCGAGGACGCCCTCTACAGCGCTTTCGGTTCCCGCCAGGTCTCCACCATCTACACCTCGACCAACCAATATTTCGTCATCCTCAAACTCGCCGAGGAATTCCAGCAGGACCCCCGCGCCCTCTCGCTCCTCCACCTGCGCAACAACGCCGGCAAACTCGTCCCACTCGACGCCGTCACCACCGCCCGCACCGCCGTCGGCCCGCTCACCGTCAGCCACCTCGGCCAGCTCCCCGCCGTCACGCTGTCCTTCAGCCTCGAGCCCGGCGTCTCGCTAAGCACGGTGACCGACGGCATCACCGAGCTCGCCCGCACCACTCTCCCCGCCACCGTCAGCGCCTCCTTCCAGGGCACCGCCGCCGCCTTCACCAATTCCCTCAACGGCCTCGGCGCCCTCCTCCTCATCGCCGTCCTCGTGATCTACCTCGTGCTCGGCATCCTCTACGAAGACTTCATCCACCCGATCACGATCCTCTCCGGCCTCCCGTCCGCCAGCTTTGGCGCCCTCGTCACGCTGCTGCTCTGCGGCGAGGAGCTGAACATCTACGGCTACGTCGGCCTCATTCTGCTCATCGGCATCGTGAAGAAGAACGCCATCATGATGATCGACTTCGCCCTTGAGGCCAAACGCCTCCGCCACCAGTCCGCCGAGGTCGCGATCTACGAGGCCTGCGTCGTGCGTTTCCGGCCCATCATGATGACGACCCTCGCCGCCCTCGCCGGCACGCTCCCGATCGCGCTCGGCATGGGCGGCGGCGCCGAAGCCCGCCGCTCGCTCGGCATCGCCGTCGTCGGCGGCCTGCTCGTCTCGCAGATCCTCACCCTCTACATCACTCCGGTCTTCTACCTCTACATGGAGCGCCTCACCGGCCGCCTCCGCCGCCGCCAGCCCGTCCCGTCCGCCCCCACCCCCGTCCCCGCCGCCAGCTGAGGTCGCGGTGACGAGCTCGAGCTTGCGGGCAGAATCCCCGGCCATAGCTTCGCTGCATGAGTCAGCTGCATCGCGTTACCTTCAATCCCGAGCAATGCGGTGGCCGACCCTGCATCCGCGGCATGCGCATCCGGGTGAAGGACGTGCTCGACATGCTGGCCGGAGGAGCCAGCGAGTCGGAAATCCTCGAGAGTTATCCGTTCCTGGTGCGCGAGGATATCCAAGCGGCCCTCGAATACGCTGCCCGGCAAGTTGACCATGCCGTCGTTTCCGTCGGCCCGTGACGTTTCTGGTCGACGCCCAGTTGCCTCCCGCCCTCGCGCAATGGTTGAGGGAAGCAGGGCTCGACGCAGCGCACGTCCACGACCTTGGCCTCCGCGAAGCAACTGACGGCAGAATCTGGGCCGAGGCGCTTCGCCGTGGTGCGGTGATCGTCACCAAGGATGAGGATTTCGCAGCCCGCGCCGCCCACGACGCGGCCGGGCCGGTGGTTGTGTGGTTGCGCATCGGAAACTCGACCAACCGATCGCTGCGCGCGTGGCTCGAGCCCCGCATGTCCGGGATTCGCCTTCTGCTCCGACAAGGTAGCCGCGTCGTCGAAGTCATCTGACCCGCGTAGGTCGCATCCCGATCCGGCGCTACCCCGCACGGCATTCATGGCCGGATCAGTATCCATGAGCCGGAGACACCGCTGCGCGTCACGCCACGCGCCCGTTTTCCCTCTGAAAACCGGGCGCACATATAAGCGCAGCTGCCGATGAAAAGGTTTCATCGTTAGAAGACTTTACGGACCGGGAGTCCGTCCTACCGTGCGCTCGCTTCGATCGCCGCACCCCTTGTTCCCGCGGTGGCGACCGCTGCGTTCCACGTTACATCCTATGAACTCCCTGCACCGCCTCCTGCTCGCCAGCCTCGCGCTGGCCTGCGTTTCCGTCTCCCGCGCGGAGGTCTCCGCCCGTGCCTGGCTCGAGACCTACTACCTCAATCCCAAGCCCGCCGAAGTGCCCGCCGCCCTCGAGCGCCTCAGCCGTGAAGGCTTCTTCGACCGGAAGGACAACATCGCCGTCGGCATCGGCTTCTTCGCGACCGTGTTCGCGCAGCACCCCGATCTGTTCGACCGCTGCGCCACCACGCTCACGCGGCTCCCCGACGCCCACCAACGCCTCGTCGTCGCCGCGCTCTGGCAGTCCGGCCACGCCAAGGGCAACGACCTGCTCGCCCGCTTCGGCCAGAACTCCCCCGTCCGCGACGAACTCGACCGCCTCACCCGCCTCCCGAGCCAGCGCATCGCCGAGACGTCCGTCCGCTCGCCCTCCTCGATGCGCCTCCAGTGGGGCGCCTTTCTCGCCAGCGGCGACGAACGCCACATCGTCTCGATTCTCGATGCCTTCGGCCTGCAGGAGCCCGCGCTGACGACCGCCGCCCGCGCCCGCCTTGCGCAGAGCGCCGCCACGCATTCCCGCGTGATGGATATCTGCCGCGCCCAGCTCGAGCGTCAGCCCGACGAAGTCCGCGGCGAACTCCGCGCCGCACTCAACGCCGCCGCCAACGCCGCGCCGCGCACCTGACCGACCTTACCCTGGCGTGACCAACCACCGGCTCCTGCGGGAGCCGGTTTTTTTGCGCCCGGCGATGCGGCGCGTTCACGCCCACCCCGCGCCGCGGAAATTCTTTTCATCGCTGTCCGGAGGGCACAGGCATCGCCCCTGCTTTACGCGGGCATGCGCCACGCCTCCCCCTTCGCCCGCGTCCTGGCATTCGCCACCGCGCTGTGCTGCACCGGCTCCGCTCTCTCCGCCACCCCGGCTGCTCCGGCGTCCCAACCCGCCGGCGTGGGCATCGTGCATGGCGCCGCGTGGAACGTCGGCGACACCGTCCGCGAGGGCGCCGGTGAGTTCGCCGTCCTGCTCGAAGCCGCCCGCCTCCAGCGCGACCACCCCGCCGCCGGCCTGATCGCCGTCGGCGACCGCAGCGGCTTCCTCCGCTCCGGCGGCGAGCGCGCGCTCCGGCATGTCGTGTTCACCGGCGTCGCGGTCGTGAAACTCGCCCCGCGCGGCGAAGTCACCGCCGCCGACCAGGTGCCGTTCCTCGACGGCGGCTCCCTCAGCGCCGAGGCCGCCGCCAGCACCCTCGCCCGCTGCCTCGCCCAACACGGTGCGCCGCCCGCGGTCGGCGATCCCGAGAATCCCACCCGTGCCGAACTCGCCGCAATCCGCGCCCACCTGCAGCCCTTTCAAGCCGCCCTTGCCCGCGCCGCCGCGCCCCGCGTCGCCGGTCTCTGATCGCAGCCCGCGGGCCGCCGCCGCGCGCCCAGGATCTCGTTTTACTTTCCCGCCTCAGGCAGCCGCTCCTCATAGCGGCTCCAGTTCGCCACGATCTCCCGCACCACGCGGCTGCCGACCGCATGCGCCGCTTCGAGTGACGGCAGATAAGCCGAATATCCGGCGCCCAGCTTTTCCCCGCTGAGACTTTCCGCCGCATCCCCGCCCGGCCACTGCATGTCGAAGTTGCTCACCGTCCGCAGCACGAGCACGCGCCGGACGTCGGCCCGCTTCGCCCGATCGAGAAACGTCAGCGACTGCAGCGTGCCCGTGTCCTCCATCGCCGTCGTCACGTAGTTGCCCAGCCCGTCGCTGAAATACTTCACCCAGTCGTTCGCCCACGCGTTCAGCAGCTTCCCGTGCCAGTAGGTCATCGCGGCGAGATTGTCGCCCTTCATCACCACCGGCGGACGCTGCGCCTGCGGAAATCCGGTGTAGAGCGCGCGCTTCCGGCGCATCGGCTCGGTGTCGGCCAGGGCCACGTCCTTGGTCAGCTGATACGCCCACTCCACCAGCGGGGGCACCAGCCGGTAGGCCTCCCCTTCGCTGCGATCCACCGGCAGCTCATACGGCCGCTTCTTGCGCAGCGGCAGGAATCCCGTGTTCCACCCTGCCGGCATCTCCCGCGCATCGATCTCGTGCCCGAGGTCGCCGTCCACCACCCACTCCGCCCAGACCGCCGAGCCGAGGGAAACATCGTGCGGATCGCCGCCCGCGATGCCGGCCACGAGCCAGTAGCTCCGGCGCAGATCCAGCCGCGGATCGAGTCCGAGCGCCATGATCGTCGCCGCACTCTTCGCCGTGCCCACACCCGTCACGACGCCGAGCACGCTGCCGTCCGCATTGGTGCGCAGATCGCGGTAGCCCTGCGGAAACGGCAGCACGCGCGTGAGTTTCTCGCGCTCCACCCAGAGCTGAAACTCGCCCGGCTGGTCGCCCGTGTCCGCTCCCGGCTCGAACATCGCCACGACCACCACCTTCGGACGCAGCACGTCGGCCGCCGCCGCCGGAGCGGCGCCCGCCAGAATTCCCAACGCCACCCGGAACCATGCGCACGGAGTCATGCCTACCTCCAGCAGGCCCCGCGCCGGGAACGCAAATCGGTTCTTGCGGCGATGCACGCCGCCGCTTCGCATCCCGCCTTTCCATGAGCACTCCCGCCACCGCCAACGAAAACGCCGTGATGAAGACGTCCTACGGCGACATGACCATCGCCTTCTGGCCCGACGTCGCCCCCAAGACGGTCGAGAACTTCAAGAAACTCGCCCGCGAGGGCTTCTACAACGGCACGGCGTTCCACCGGATCATCAAAGGCTTCATGATCCAGGGCGGCTGCCCCAACACCAAGGCCGGCTCCCGCGGCATGCCCGGCACCGGCGATCCCGGCTACAAGGTGAAGGCCGAGTTCAACGCCAAGCCCCACATCCGCGGCGTCATCTCCATGGCCCGCTCCCAGCACCCGGACTCCGCCGGCTGCCAGTTCTTCATCGTGCACGGCGATGCCCGCTTCCTCGACCGCCAATACACCGCCTTCGGCGAACTCGTCGCCGGCGACGATGTGCTCGAGAAGATCGCCAGCGTCCCGACCAAGTCCGGCGGCGGCGGCGAGAAGAGCACCCCGATCGACCGCATCGAGGTCCAGAGCGTCACGCTCGTGCCCGCTGGAGCCTGAGCGGGTCCGAAACTCGTTTTCTCCGAGCCCGCCGCCCGGCGGGCTTTTTCTTTCCCCGCGTCCGCCGGCGCGTTCGCACCAACTGCAGCCGAGATCCGGAAGTTTCCGACCTTCCGCATGGCTCCGCCGGCTGCCTTCCCCGCCCATTTCCAGCCCGTCAATCTGCGGCTTTTCTGAATCGGCGGGAAATCCTCCGATCTTCCACGGCTGCCGACCGGCGATTGCCGTCAGTCCACGAACGCGAGTTCGTTCGACGCCAGCAGCACCTGCGCGAGTTCCTCGCGCCGCGACAGCCGCGCGATCTCCGACGCCGGCGCCCCGAAGTCCTGCGCCGCATTCCAGGCGCGCATCGTCTTCGCGCCCCGTCCCGTGTAGGTGAGATTCGGCGCCCAGTTGTAGGTGTCGAAACCCGCCGTCTCCCGCGGCTCGACCACGAAGTCGATCGTCTCGCCCAGCTCCACCTTCACCGCCGCGAGATTCGTCGCCTGCCGGCCGTTGTGCACCGTCCACTCGCCCAGCACCCCGCGGCGGTCCGACACGATCCGCCCCAGCACGCCGTCGCCCCCGGCGTTCGGATGGCTCAACGCCCCCTCGATCTTCACCGTGCCCGCGGTCGGCGCCGTCCAGCGCCGGATGCTCGCGTAGCCGGCCGTGTCGCCCGGATGCCCGCCCGCCGGCGTCACGCTCACGTAGCCGTAGGTCCCACTCGGATACGCCGCCTCCGGTGTCGCGCGCGCCGCATCGCGCACCGCCATCGGCTGAAAGACCTTCACGCGCTTCGTCTCCGTTTCAAAAGTTCCCCAGCCATACTGCCAGCCGGCCGCCGCCGGCCGCGCCGGCTCGCCCTCGGGCACCTCGGCCAGAAACGCCTGCGCGGCTGCCAGCTCTTCCGGCTCCGGCGCGCGTTGATACCCCACGCGGAACATCGCCCGCACCAGCGCCGCGTCGTCGCCGGCCGCGGCCGCTTCCGCCCGCCGCGCCAGCGCCCGCGCCTGCTCGTGCACGAAGGGTCCGTTCAAGAGATACAGCGCCTGCTGCGGCACCGTCGTCGCGAAGCGCTGCGCCGTGCTCACATCGGGATTCGGATAATCGAAGGTCCGGAACATCCCCGGCAGGTCCTGCCGGTCGAGGAAGCCATACACCGTCCGCCGCCGCGCAAAGGGCTGCTTCGTCAGATCGTCCGGCAATCCGCCCGCCGTGAGATCGAGCTGCCCCGACACCGCGAGCAGCGTGTCCCGCAGCGCTTCCAGATCGAGCCGCTGCCGGTTGAAGCGATGCAGCAGCTGGTTCTCCGGATCGGCCGCCTCCGCTGCCGCGCTGCCCACACTCGACCGGCGATACGTCGCCGAGAGCACGATCCAGCGCTGCAGCTCCTTCACCGACCACCCGCTCTGCACCAGCGACGCCGCCAGCCAGTCGAGCAGCTCCCGCTGCACCGGCACCTCCGTCCGCACGCCGAAATCGCTCGGCGTCCGCACAAGTGCCGCGCCGAAATGCCAGCCCCACACCCGGTTCACCAGCACCCGTGCCGTCAGCGGATTCGTCGGGCTCACGATCGCCTCCGCGAGTTCCAGCCGGCCGCTGCCGTTTCGGAACGGCTCGCGTTTCTCCCCCGCGATCACCTCGAGAAACTGCCGCGGCACCTCGGGCCCGCGATTCGCCGGATTGCCGCGCAGAAACACCGCCGAGTTCGCCGGCTTCGGCTTGTCGACGAGCGCCATCGCCCGCAGCGGCGCGCCCGGCTCCGTCCAGTTCAGCGACTCCAGCTCGCGCTTCAGCGGCGCCGTCCGGTTGTTGATCTCGCGCCGGATCATCGTCGCGACCTCCGCATCCGCCACCTTCGGCGGCCTGCCTTCACCACGCAGAAACTCCCGCAGCTCCGCCGCGCCCGCGGCCTCCGCCGTTTTCTCCACGGCCTTGCACGCCGCGTTGTAGGCCGCGGCCACGTCCTTCAGCGCCTTCAACGGCTGCCCGGATTTCGCCAGCGCCGCGACCACGGCGGGATTGGCCTTCGCCGCATCCGCCTGCCACGCCGCCAGCAACTCCGGCCACTTCGCCGCGCGCTCCGCCTCGGACAAGCCGACCAGCGCCGACCACGGCGCGAGCACCGGATGCGCCGCGTTTTCCGCGGGCGCGAGAAAAGCCTGCCAACGCTTCAGCACCTCGACGTTCAGCTTCCGCGCCCCGGCATATACATCGAGTTTCGCCGGCTGCTGCGCCTTCGCGTCGTGCACCGCGAGCAGGTAGTCGCCCGTCTCGGCCCGCGCCTCGGCGAGAAACTTGCCCACCTCCTCCGCCTCGCGCGCCCGGATCTTCGCCTCCACGTCGGCACACTTCCGGAGAAACGCCTGATACGCCGGCGAGTCCGCCAGCGGCCCCAGCAGCGGCTTCTCCTCCGGCTCCTGCGACGACGCGAACACGCCGTGCAACGCGTAGTAGTCCTTGATCGGCACCGGGTCGAACTTGTGGTCGTGACACCGCGCACACGTCACCGTCAGCCCCATCAACCCGCGCGTCGTCACATCGATCCGGTCGTCGATGATGTCGTTCTGGTTGTTGAGAAACCGGCGCCCCAGGGTGAGGAACCCGAGCGCCCCCAGCGCCGACTTGTCGTCGCCGAGCGGCAGGTGATCCGCCGCGAGCTGCTCGACCACGAAGCGGTCGAAGGGTTTGTCCTCGTTGAACGCCCGGATCACGTAATCGCGATACGTGTGGGAAAACGGATACCGCCGCTCCACGTTGCCCGCGAGATAGCCCTTGGTGTCCGCGTAGCGCGCCACATCCAGCCAGTGCCGGCCCCAGCGCTCGCCGTAGCGCGGCGACGCCAACAGCCGCTCCACCACGCGCGCATACGCATCCGGGCGCGGGTCCGCGAGGAACGCCGCCATCTCCTCCGGCGTCGGCGGCAGGCCCGTCAGGTCGTAGGTCACACGCCGCAGCAAGGTCCGCCGCTCCGCTTCCGGCGCCGGCGCGACTCCCCGCTCCTTCAGCTTCGCGTCGACGAGCGCGTCCACCGCCCGCGCGCCCGTCGCGCCATCCGGCACCGCCGGTTTCGCGATCGGTTGAAACGCCCAGTGCTGCCGCGCCGCGGCCATGTCGAGCGGGTGCGCCTTGCCGCCCGTGCGCGGATCGGGCGCACCCATCCGCACCCACTGCTCGAGCAGCGCGATCTTCTCGTCCGACAACTTGCCGCCTTCGTCCGCGGGCGGCATCTGCAGGTCCTCGTCTTTGTAGCGCACCGCCTGGATGAGCAGGCTCTCGTCCGGCTTGCCCGCGACGAGCACCGGTCCGCCCGCCCCGCCCTTGCGCAGCGCCGCGCGCGAATCGAGGAAGAGATCGCCGCGCGATTTGCCGGCCTCGACGCTGTGACACTTGTAGCACGACTCGACGAGGATCGGCCGGATCTTCGCCTCGAAAAACTCCACCTGCTCCGGCGTCGGCTCCGCCGCCCGCGCCGCCGCAGCGAGCCCGAGCCCGACGGCCATGCCGGCCCGCCACCCGATCCGTTTCCCGTCTGGCCTGAACTTCACGCGATCAGCTCCTTGACCACCTTGCCATGCACGTCCGTCAGCCGGAAATCCCGGCCCGCGTGGCGGTAGGTCAGTTTCTCGTGATCGAAGCCCAGCAGCGCGAGCACCGTCGCGTGCAGGTCGTGCACGTGCACCGGTTTCTCGACCGCCTTGAAGCCGAATTCATCCGTCGCCCCGTAGGCCATGCCGCCGCGCACCCCGCCGCCGGCAAGCCACATCGTGAAGCCGTAGTGATTGTGATCGCGGCCGTTGATCTTGCCCTGGTTCGCCCCCGCCGTCGGCAGCTCGACCGTCGGCGTCCGGCCAAACTCCCCGCCCCAGATCACCAGCGTGTCCTGCAGCATGCCGCGCTGCCGGAGATCCTTCAGCAACGCACCGATCGCCTGGTCGCTCTCGCGCGCGAGCTTGCGGTGGTTCACCTCGAGGTCGTCGTGGTTGTCCCACGGCTGGCCGTCGCCGTGCCACACCTGCACGAAGCGCACGCCGCGTTCGAGCAGCCGCCGCGCGGTGAGCAGCTGCCGGCCCTGCGTGGTATCGCCGTAGAGTTCCCGGATCGCCTCCGGCTCCTGCCCGACCGCAAACGCATCGCTCGCCTCCAGCTGCATCCGATACGCGAGCTCGAAGGACTGGATCCGCGCCTCCAGCTGCGCATCGCCGGCGCGTTTCGCCGCATGGCGCGCATTGAGCCGCTGCAGCAGATCGAGCTGCTTGCGCTGGTCCTCCCGCGAGGTCGCGCGGTTCACGATGTTCTCGATCAGCTTCTCGACCTCGCTGTGCGCGGTGTCGATGTAGTTGCCCTGGTAGATGCCGGGCAGAAATCCGCTCTGCCAGTTCTGCGCCTCCTGGATCGGATAACCGCCGGGACACATCGCGATGAAGCCGGGCAGATTCTGATTCTCCGAGCCGAGCCCGTAGGTCACCCACGAGCCCATGCTCGGCCGCGGCAACCGCGCATCGCCGCAGTTCATCAGCATCAGCGAGGGCTCGTGGTTCGGCACATCGGCATGCATCGAGCGGATCACCGCGATGTCGTCGATGCTCTCCGCCACGTGCGGGAAAAGTTCGCTCACCTCGAGCCCGCACCGGCCGTGACGCTTGAACGCAAACGGCGACCGGAACGCCGCCCCCGTCTTCCGCTCCGTTTTCAGGTCCAGCGGGATCGGCTTGCCGTGCCATTTGTCGAGCGCCGGCTTCGGGTCGAACGTGTCCACCTGCGACGGCCCGCCGTTGGCAAAGATGTGGATCACCCGCTTCGCCTTCGCCGGGAAATGCGGCGCGCGCGGCGCCAGCGGGTTGTCCATCCGCAGCCCGCCGCCCTCGCCCGCCCACACCGGGCTGCCCAGCATCGCCGCCGCGCCCAACGCACCGAAGCCGAGCCCGCAGCGCGCGAGAAATTCACGGCGCGTGAGAAACAGATCCTCGGGTCGGGGGGCGTGGTGCGACATGCGGGCGGTGAGACGCGTGGGGCGCGTCGACGGTGACGTCACAAAAACCGCGTTCTCCGCCAAAACTCAACCTCCGAGGACGCACGACGCGCGTGTGCGGGAAACGCCCGGACGCCGCCGGCGCGTCACAACGCGAGCGCGACCTGCAGCTCCGGGTCGTCGCGCATCGCCTGCTCGGAGAATCCACGGTGCGCACACACGGCCCGCATGCCGTGATTCTCGCGCAGCACCGTGCCCGTGAGCCGCGCCACCTTCTCCGCGCGCGCCACCTCGACCAGCCGCTCCAGCAGCAGCGTCCCGAGCCCGCGGCGCTGCCAAGGATCCGCCACGATCACGGCAAACTCCGCCTCGTTTTTCCCGTGCGCCTTGCACAACCGGCCCACGCCGATGATCTCCGGCTTCGCGCCCGTGTGCACCGCCACGATCGCCATCTCGCGGTCGTAGTCGATGAAGCAGAGCCGCGCCAGCCGCGCATGGCTGGTGCGCTGCGCCAGCGTGAGCGTCGTGAAGTAGCGGAAATACACGCTCTGGTCGGACAGCGTGTGGTGAAACTCCACCATCATCGGCTCGTCCTCCGGCCGGATCGCGCGCAGCCACACCGTCGTCCCATCCGCCAGTCGCCGCCGCACAGTGTAGTGGTGCGGATACGGCCGGATCGCCGGCGGCGGCGCCGCGGCTTCCGCGGCCGTCGACTCGTGGAGCTTCACCCGCGCCGCCTGCGCCACGATCCGCTCCGGGGTCACCCGCAGCGGATTGATCTCGATCGTTGCGATCGCCCGCTGCTCGGCGACCAGTTGGCTGAAACGCACCAGCAATGCCTCCAACGCCGCGACCGTCGCCGCCGGGAAACCATGCTCCGCCGCGAGCGCCCCGCGCACCCGCGTCCGCTCCATCAATCGCCGCGCCAGCGTGGTCGTAAGCGGCGGCAATCCGACCGCCACATCGCGCCACCACGGGGCCCAGCGCCCACCCGCGCCAAACACAATTACCGGCCCGAAGTCCGGATCGATCCGGCTGCCCAGCACCAGCTCCACCGCGAGCCCCGAGCCGCGTTTCGGCTCAGCCGCCGGAGCCACCTTGAGTCCCACCGTCGCCAGCACCGCCGCGGTCTCGCGCGGCGTCAGCAGCCCGCGCTTCGAGCGCCGCGCCGCTTTGCGGGCCGCATCCAAACCCTTTTTCGATCCTCCGACGTCGACGCCATCCGCCAGCCGCGGCGTCTCGTAGAGCGCGGCGAGATTCGCTGCATACCGCCACAGATAGACGAAGGCCTGCGCCGCCCGCTCCGGAGTCGCAAAAGCCGGCACTCCCGCCGTCGCCAGCACCGCCCGCGCCTCCACCATGCTCGCCGCGCCCAGGCAGCACGCGAGCACCGGCTTGCCGGCGTCCGACGTGCCCTCGGCCAGGCTCCGCGCCCACGCCGCCGCGTCCAGTTCCGGTGTCGGCGCACAGATCGCCAGCACGCCATCCACGCCGGAATCCTGCCCGACCGCCCGCAGGCCCGCAGTCACCGTCGCCGCCGCGGCCGGCGTCCCGCGCTCCTCCGCCTCAATGGCTCCCGCGGCGCTGCAACCCGCTGCCGCGAGCGCCGCGCGCGTCGGCTCCGCCAGCGTCGCCACCTGACCGCCGTGGGCCGTGAGCGGCTCCAGCGCGAGTGCCGCCGGTCCGCCGGCGTTCGTCACGATCGCCAGCCGCGGTCCGCCCGGGCGCGGTTGTTTCCCCAGCACCTCGGCCATGTCGAAGAGCTCCGCGATCGTCTCGACCCGCAGCACGCCCACGCGCCGGAATGCCGCCTCCAGCACCGCATCCGCTTCAGCCGTCACGTCCGCCGCCGCGGCCGAGCCCCTCGCCGCCCGGTCCGGCTGCCGCGTCTTCACCACGAGCACTGGCTTGGTCAACGCCACCTCGCGCGCCGCGGAGAGAAACGCCCGCGCATCGCCGATCGCCTCCATGTGGATCAGGATGCTGTGCGTGCGGGGATCGGCCCCGAGACTGGCGATCAACTCGCCCCACCCGACATCGCGGCCGCCGCCCACCGCCACCAGCGCGCTCAGGCCGACCGCATCGCGCACGCTCCACTCCAGCACCGCCGCCGCCACCGCCGCGCTCTGGCTGAGAAAGGCCACGCTGCCCGCCGGCGCCATCCCGCCCGCAGCCAGGGCGTTCAGCCCGAGATGCGGCGCCATCACGCCACCGCTCCCCGGCCCGAGCACGCGCAGCGCCGTCCCCGCCGTCGCGCGCCGCACGACCGCCGCATCGAGGCCCGACGCGCCGAGGATCACCGCCAGCTTCACCCCGGCGCGGGCACACTCCGCCAGCCGCACCGCCACCTCCGCGGCAGCTCCTCCGAGCAGCGCCAGGTCCACGCCCTCCGGCACGTCACGGGTGATCGGATACGGCGCGGCCCCGCCGGCGCAGGCGCAGCCCACCGCGACCAAGCGGCCCGGAAACTCCCGCAGGTTCTCCCCCAGCGTGACGCCGAGCCGCCCCGGCACATCCACCAGGGCGATCGTCTCCGGCGCGAACAACGCCCCCAGCAGCCGGCGACGCGCCGCCTGCCGCTCCGCTTCGAGCGCCGGCCTCTTCGCATCAACCCTCGCGGTCATGGCGGTTCGCGCCGGACCGACCGCGGCCGGCGTGGCGCGACTATGCCTGCCGGGCACCGGAGCGGCTCCGCGGTTTTCGGGTTTCGCTGCGCATCCGTTGCCGGGCACACCGGCCGCCGTGGCCCGCCTGAAGTCCGCAAGCCATGCAACCTACATGGCAATCCACGCGCAGCCCGAAACACCCCACATGCGCCATACTGGCGGCCGTTGTCACTACCATGAAACTTACCTCCAAACACATCCTCTTCGGTGCGCCCCTCATGCTCGTGGCGGCACTCGTGGCGGCACCGGTCGCCGAAAACTGGGAAAACCACTGCGCCAAATGCCACGGCGCCGACGGCAAGGCGCAGACCAAGGTCGGCCGCAAACTCAACATCCGCGACTACACCGACGCCAAGGTCCAGGCCGAGATGAAGGACGACGCCATGTTCAAGGCCACCAAGGAGGGCGTCTTCGACAAGTCCGGCAAAGAGAAGATGAAGGCCTACAAGGACGAGTTGAGCGACGCCGAGATCAAGGAACTCGTCGCCTACATCCGGAAGTTCAAGTCCTGACCTCCCGCCCCAGTCGATTCCTACCCCAGCGCGAAGCCCCGGCAACGCGCTGGTTTTTTTAACGGTCCCTTCTGCTCCCTCCCGCCATGCCCGACACCAACCCCGCGCCGGAGCGCCAACCCGTCCTGGCTTCCCGCTCCCATTTCAACAACTGGATCAGCGCCATCGGCGGCGTGCTCGCCGTCGGCGCGCTGTTCTCGTTCGCCCTGCTCGTCTGGATGGATTTCACGCAAGGGGACCGGAATCCCTACCTCGGGATCTTCACCTACATCGTCGCGCCGGCCTTCCTGATCGCGGGCCTCTGTCTCGTGTTTTTCGGGGCCTGGGCGCAGCGCCGCTGGGCCATCAAGCACGCCGCGACGATGCCCGACAAATGGCGGCTCGACTTCACCAATCCCGTCCAGCGCCGCCGTATCTACGCCTTCGGCACCGCCGGCCTCGGCTTCATCCTGCTCAGCGCGTTCGGCAGCTACCAGAGCTTCCATTACTCCGAGTCCAATCTCTTCTGCGGCCAGGTCTGCCACACGGCGATGAACCCCGAGTTCGTCGCCTACAAACGCGGCTCGCACGCCCGCGTCGACTGCGTCGCCTGCCACGTCGGCGAGGGCGCGCAATGGTTCATCAAGGCCAAGCTCAACGGCATCCACCAGCTCGTCGGCTACACCCTCGACAACTACCAGCGCCCGATCCCCACCCCGCTGAAGAACCTCCGCCCCGCCCAGGACACCTGCGAGAAGTGCCACTGGCCCGAGAAGTTCCACGGCAACACCGAGATCATCTACAATCACTTCCTCTCCGACAAAAAGAACACGCCCTACACCGCGCGCATGCTGATGCACGTGAACACGAGCCAGCCCGGCGGCCACGCCGGCGGCATCCACTGGCACGTCAGCGAGACCGAGCGCGTCGAATACTACGCCACCGATGAGAAGCGCCAGGACATCCCGTGGATGCGCGTCACCAACCTCAAGGACGGCAGCTCCCGCGTCTTCCGCATCGACTCCTTCAAGGGCGAACCGCCGGCCGAAAAGATCCGCATCATGGACTGCATGGACTGCCACAACCGGCCCGCGCACGTCTTCCCCACCGCCAACGAGGCCGTCGAGGGCGCCATGGTCGCCGGCCGCCTCAGCCTGAAACTGCCCAATATCAAACGCGTCGCCGTCCAGGCCATGACCCAGAAGGAAATCACGACCGATGCGGGTGCCCCGCAGAAGATCGCCGATTTCCTGCGGTCGAAATACACCGACGCCGCCCTCGCCCCCGAACTCGACGGCGCCATCCGCGAGATCCAGTCCATCTTCGCGTCCACCATCTTCGTCGAGCGCAAGGCCGACTGGCGCGTGTATCCCAACAACATCGGCCACAAGGACTGGCCCGGCTGCTTCCGCTGCCACGACGACAAGCACAAGACCGCCCAGGGCCAGAAGGTCCGCTCCAGCGACTGCAATTCCTGCCACACCATCATCGCGCAGGGCAAAGGCTCGGACCTCGAACTGCTCGCCGCCAAGGGACTGGAGTTCAAGCACCCGTCCGGCGAACTCGACGCCGAGCTCACGTGCGCGGATTGCCACAACGGTGGCATCCAGAAGTAGGCCGGCCGCTTCCTCCCCGAACGTATGTTCAACGCCTCCGCCACGCCCGGGCTCAGCGCCTGGGGCGAGCAGCGCTTTCCCCGCGGCCCGCAACTGCTCTCCGATCCGCTCCTGAACAAGGGCACCGCGTTCACCGAACGGGAACGCGACATGCTCGGGCTCCGGGGCCTGCTGCCGCCGCGGGTCTTCACCCTCGAGGAGCAGATTCACCGGACCCTGGCCGCGGTGCGCCGGAAGCAGGACGCGATCGAGAAATACATCTACCTGACGAATCTCCAGAACCGCAACGAGGTGCTGTTCTACCGCATGGTCGTCGACCACATCGACGAGATGCTGCCGCTGATCTACACGCCCACCGTCGGTCAGGCGTGCCTCGAATACGGCTCCATCTACCGCCGCCCCCGCGGCCTCTTCATCAGCCTCCGCGAACGCGGCCGCATCGCCGAACTCCTCCGCCAGTGGCCGCAGGAAACCGTGCGCCTCATCGTCGTCACCGACGGCGAGCGCATCCTCGGCCTCGGCGATCTCGGCGCCCTCGGCATGGGCATCCCGATCGGCAAACTCTCGCTCTACACCGCGTGCGCCGGCGTCCACCCGTCCTACACGCTCCCGATCACGATCGATGTCGGCACCGACAACGCCTCGCTGCACAAGGGCGAGTTCTACATCGGCCTCAAACAGCCCCGCGCCCGCGGCGCGGACTACGAGGGTTTCCTCGACGAGTTCGTGGCGGCCGTGCGCACCGTCTTTCCCAAGGCGCTCCTGCAGTGGGAGGACTTCGGCACGCACAACGCCTTCCAACTCCTCCAGCGCCACCGCCGCGCGCTGCCCAGCTTCAACGACGACATCCAGGGCACCGCCGCCGTCGCGCTCGCCGGCCTGCTCGCCGCCATCCGCGAGACCCGCTCGCGCCTCGCCGACCAGCGCGTGCTCTTCCTCGGCGCCGGTGAAGCCGGCACGGGCATCGCCGATCTCTTCGTCGCCGCCGCTGTCGAGGACGGCCTGCCCGAGGCCGAAGCCCGCGCCCGCTGCTGGTTCGTCGACTCCAAGGGCCTCGTCGTCCGCAACCGCACCGACCTCGCCGCCCACAAGCGGCCCTACGCCCACGAGCATCCGTTCGTCGGCTCGCTCGCCGAAGCCGTCGAGCTGCTGCGGCCCACCGCGCTCATCGGCGTGTCCGGCACCCCGGCCACCTTCACCCGCCCGATCATCACGACGATGTGCCGGATCAACCCGCGGCCGATCGTCTTCGCCCTCTCCAACCCCACCTCGAAGGCCGAGTGCACCGCCGAGCAGGCCTACACGTGGTCCGAAGGCCGCGCGATCTTCGCCAGCGGCAGCCCGTTCGCGCCCGTCGAACTCAACGGCCGCCGCCACGTCCCCGGCCAGGGCAACAACGTCTACATCTTCCCCGGCGTCGGCCTCGGCGTCCTCGCCAGCGAATCGCGCGAGGTCACCGACGCCATGTTCCTCGCCGCAGCCCGGACGCTCGCCTCGCTCGTGCAGCCCGAGGACCTCGCGCTCGGCCGCGTCTTCCCGCCGCTGTCGCGCATCCGCGAAATCTCGGCGCGGATCGCCGCCGCCGTCGCCGGCATCGCCCACGACACCGGCCTTGCGCAGGTGCCGCGGCCCGCGGACCTCCTCGCCGATGTGAGCGCGCGGATGTTCGAGCCCGTCTACCGCGAGTTCGTCTGACCCGGGCGTTTCGTTTTCCGGCCTCCCGCCCGACTTCGCGGCGCGCGTCTGCGCCTCCCGTCATCCGGCGCACCGCGCCCACCGCCGCGTCGATTCGTGGCAAGCGGCGCGCATACTCGGTCAATGCCCGCGTAGCAGCCGCAGGCCCGACCGGACATACTGTTTTTATGAACGCGTCGCGCGCCCGTGAGGTCACGTCCCTCCGGCTGCTGCTCGCCGTCGCCGCCTGCGCCCTGACCCCCGGGCACGCGGCGGAACCCACCGCGACTCCAGCCTCCAAGGCTTCCGCTCCGGCGGCCGCCTCCGCCCCGGCGGCTCCCGCGGCGCCTGCCGCCAAGGTCCCCCTTGTCTCCAACAAGGAATGCCTCGAGTGCCACGAGGCCGAGTTCAAGCCGCGCAAAAAGGGCGAGGCGCCGCAGTGGATCGGCATCCGGCCCGAGCTCTTCACAAAATCCGTCCACGGCAAAACCAACTGCATCGACTGCCACGCCGACATCAAGGAGGCCGAGCACCCCGCCAAACTGAAGCCCGCCCAGTGCGCCTCCTGCCACGAGAAGGAGACCACCCAGTATGCCACGAGCATCCACGGCATGAGCCACAAGATGGGCGCGTCCGACGCCGCCTCGTGCGCCAGCTGCCACGGCACGCACGACATGCTGCCCGTGAAGCAGCTGGATTCGCCCGTCTTCAAGCTCAACCTCCCCAAGACCTGCGGCACCTGCCACAACGACGACAAACTCGCGAAGAACTACCGCATCGGCACCAAGGAGGTCGCCGGCCACTACCTCGACAGCATCCACGGCAAGGCCCTCACCAAGATGGGCCTCATCGTCGCCCCGTCGTGCAACGACTGCCACGGCGTCCACGACATCAAGCGCTCCGTCGACAAGGACTCGCGCAGCAACCACCAGAACGTCGCCAAGACCTGCGGCACCTGCCACCTCGGCATCGAGGAGGTCTACAACGAGAGCGTCCACGGCAAGCTCCTCCTCAAGGGCGACAAGAAGGGCCCGTCCTGCATCGAGTGCCACTCCGCGCACGACATCGAGAAACCCGCCAACGCCCACTTCAAGGCCGTCAGCGACGTGAGCTGCGGCAAATGCCACGAGGATCGGCTCGAACACTACCGCGAGACCTACCACGGCAAGGCCATGGCCCTCGGCCAGCCCAACGTCGCCTCCGATGTCGCCGCCTGCTACGACTGCCACGGCCACCACGACGTCTTTCCCGTCAGCGACCAGCGGTCCCGCCTGCACAAGACCAAGATCGTCGCCACCTGCCAGCAATGCCACCCGGGCGTGAACGAGAACTTCACGCAATATCAGGCGCACGCCAACCCGCTCGACGCCGAGAACTACCCGATCCTCAACAAGGTTTTCTGGTTCATGACGCTGCTGCTCGTGAGCGTCTTCTGCTTCTTCGGCCTGCACACCGCCTTCTGGCTCTTCCGCTCCGTGTATCTGTATATGCACGATTCGAAGTCGTTCCGCGAAGCCAAGGTCCAGGCGCACGTCGACGACGAGGTGTTCACGCGCTTCACGCCCTTCGAGCGCTTCCTGCACATGATGATGGTGACGAGCTTCCTCGCGCTCGTGATCACCGGCATGCCCCTGAAGTTCTACTACACCGATTGGGCAAAGATCATGTTCCGGTTCCTCGGCAGCGCGGAGGTCGCCCGCACGCTCCATCACTACGCCGCGGTCGTCACCTTCGCCTACTTCATCCTCCACGTCGGTTCGCTCGTCCGCAATTTCTGGCACTCGCGCGCCCAACTGCGCGACCCCGCCACCGGCCGGCTCTCGCTGCGCCACCTCGGCCGCATCGTCTTCCATCCGGACTCGATGGTGCCGTCGCTGCAGGACTGGCGCGACTTCGTCGCCCACCAGAAATGGTTCTTCGGCAAAGGCCCGCGGCCGCAGTTCGACCGCTGGACCTACTGGGAACGCTTCGACTACTTCGCCGTATTCTGGGGCATCTTCATCATCGGCTTCTCCGGGCTCGTGCTGTGGTTCCCGAAATTCTTCACCCTCTTCCTGCCCGGCTGGGTGATCAACATCGCCATGGTCGTCCACTCGGACGAAGCCTTGCTGGCCGCCGGTTTCATCTTCTCATTCCACTTCTTCAACACGCACTTCCGGATCGAGAAGTTCCCCATGGACACCGTGATCTTCTCCGGCCGGATCTCGAAGACCGAGATGCTGCACGAGCGCCGCCGGTGGTATGACCGCCTCGTCGCCGCCGGCACCCTCGGCGTCTACCGCGTGCGGTCGGACGACTGGGAAGGCCGGAAGAACATCTCCAAGACCCTCGGCTTCCTCTTCTTCGGCACCGGGTTGATCCTCCTCGTGTTGATCATCTACGCGATGGCCTCGCGCCTCGGCCATTAGGCCGGTGACCGAAGCCTGAAAACAGGCGGGCGGGGTAATCGCACCCCGCCCTTTTTTCGTCAGAAATCCTGCAGCCGCCCTTCGCCCGTCCCGCGATCCGGCTCGATCCGCGCCATCACTTCGCCGAGCAGGTAGATCGATCCGGTGACGACGACCACGTCGTCCGGCCCGCCCGCCGTGCAGGTGTGCGGATCGGGAAACAACCCCGCCACGGTCGCCCGCACGATCCGCCCCGCGAAACCGGCCGGCAGCAACGCCTCCAACTCCGCGTAGCCGCATGCCCGCGCCTGCTGCGGCACCACGAGATGGATCTCCGCCGCATGCCGCGCGATCGTCTCGAGCAGCGGCCGCGCCCGCACCGCGCCGAGCACCCCCGTGATCACGATCGGCTTCCGTCCGGTCTCCGCCACGAGATGTTCGAGATTCGACGCCAGCACCTGCGCCCCCTCCGGATTGTGCGAGGCATCGAGAATCGCCAGGCGCCCCGCGAGCCGCACGCGTTGCCACCGCCCGGGCCAGTCCACCTGCGTGAGTCCGCGCGTGATCGCCGCCTCGTCGATCCGCCAACGCGCGCCCAGCTCCCGCGCCGCGAGCGTCGCCGTCGCCGCATTCCAGCGCTGGTAGTCGCCCTCGAGATTCGTGGGCGGATAACCCGCCAGATCCTCGCCGAAATGCTCCGCAACCGAGGTCAGCCGCGAGCCCCGCTCCGCCGCGATCCGCCGGATCGTCGCCTCCGCCTCCGGCGGCACGCGCCCCATCACCACCGGCCGGCCGGCCTTGATGATGCCGGATTTCTCCGCCGCGATCTGCTCCAGCCGCTCCCCGAGAAACTCGCAGTGATCCAGCCCGATCGAGGTGATCACGCTCACCTCCGGCACCACGATGTTCGTCGCATCGAGCCGCCCGCCGAGCCCGACCTCGATCACCGCGATGTCGCACCGCCGCCGCGCAAACTGCAGCAGCGCCATCGCCGTCATGAACTCGAAGAAGCTCGGATGATCGTCCGCATTCGCCGCCCCCAGCCGCTCCGCCACCGGCCGCAGCTCGCGCACATACTCCACGATCTCCGCCTCGCTCAACGGCCGGCGCTCCACCTGCACGCGTTCGCCGAGCCGCACGAGATGCGGCGAGGTATACATGCCGGTCTTCCAACCCGCGGCGTGCAGGATCGCATCCAGCATCGCCGTGACGGAGCCCTTGCCGTTCGTGCCCGCCACGTGGAGGCACGGCACCGCGCGCTCCGGGTGCCCGAGCGCCGCCGCCAGTGCCGTCATCCGGTCGATGCCGAATTTTCCGCCCCGCGCCTTCAGCGCGAAGAGATACTCCGTCACCGCCGCATAACCGGCCGGGTCGCCGTGCGCCATGAAAGGGTGCGCCGCGCGCTCAGGCCTTCGCCGCCACCGGACGTTTGCGCAGATGCAGCGCCGAGAGCAGCTCGGCCAGGCGGTCGCGCAGTTCGAGGCGGCTCACGATCTGGTCGATAAGCCCGTGCTTGAGGAGAAACTCCGCCGTCTGGAAACCCGCCGGCAACGTCTGTTTCGTCGTGTCCTTGATCACGCGCGCGCCGGCAAAGCCCACCAGCGCCCCCGGCTCCGCGAGGATCACGTCGCCGAGCGTCGCGAAACTCGCCGTCACCCCTCCCATCGTCGGATGCGTGAGCACCGAGATGAACGGCAGCCGCGCCTGCGCCAGCCGGCCGAGCGCCGCGCTCGTTTTCGCCATCTGCATCAGGGAATAGATGCCCTCCTGCATGCGCGCACCGCCCGAGGCACTGAAAATGATGCACGGGATCTTCCGCTGGATGGCCGTCTCGATCGCCCGCGTGATCTTCTCGCCCGCCGCCGCGCCCATCGCGCCGCCGCAGAAGCGGAAATCCATCACCGCGACCGACACCTCGATGTCGTGGATCCGGCCCACGCCCGAGATCACCGCCTCGGGCAGGCCGCTGTCCTTCTCGTAGCGCTTGATCCGCTCCGGATATGGCTGCGAATCGACGAACTTCAGCGGGTCGCTCGACTTCACCGTGGCGTCGCTCTCCTCGAAGGTGCCTTCGTCGAAGAGTCGCGCGATCCGCGCCCGCGCCCCGATCGGGAAATGGTGGCCGCTCTTCGGCACGACCATCTGGTTGTCCTCGACCTCCTTGTTGAAGACGATGTCCCCGGTGACCGGATCTTTCGTGTAAAGGCCCTTGGGAATGTCCTTCTTGCGGGCTCTGCGGACCGTGTAGGTCGGTTTGTCGAAATGCATGGGTCAGCCGTGGCCGAACGTGACGACGTCCAGATTCAACGCGCCCGCCCGGCGAAGCGTCCGGGCACAGCTGTTGAGCGTGGAGCCAGTGGTGAAAACATCGTCGACCAGTAGATAATGAAGCGCCGGATTAAGGTCCGCGCCCCGGGCCAGTGCAAAGGCATTTTTCAGGTTGCCCATCCGCGTCCGGCGGTCGAACGCCGTCTGCGTCTGCGTGTCGACATCGCGCGCCAGCAGTTCCTCCACCCGCGCGCCGCCGCCCGCCACCGCCGCGAGCGTCTCCGCCAGCAGCCGCGCCTGATTGTAGCCGCGCTCGCGCAGTTTCCGCGCGTGCAGCGGCACCGGCACGATCACCGCCCCGCGCGCCAGCTCCAGCACATGCGGCGCCCGCCGGAAAATCGCCGCCATATCCTCCAGCACGTGCAGCCCGCGGTGATACTTCAGCTCGATCACCAGCGCCCGCGCCGGCCCCTTGAACAACACCGCCGTCCGCCCTTCGCGATACGCCGGCTCCAGCCCTTCGCACTTCACGCACATCCGCGCCTCGCCGACCACGCCGTCGAACGGATGCCCGCACGTCGTGCAGTGCGGCGCCTGCACGATCTCCAGGAACGTCGCACACCGCACACACACGTGCCGATATGCATGCGGTTCGCCCGCGGGGGTCACGGCATCGGTCTCCACCAGCCCGCGGCACTGCACGCACAACGGCGGAAACACCACGTCGCGCAATCCCCGCACCCACGGCCGCGTCGCCGGCTCAGCCATAGAAAACCTTCACGAGAAACAGCCCCTGCGGCGGCGCCGTCTGCACCGCCGGGATCCGCCTCCGCCCGGCGAGGATCTCCTCCACCTGCGCCACCGTCATCCGCCCCTCGCCCACCGTCACGAGCACGCCCGTGAGGCTGCGCACCATCTTGTAGAGGAACCCATCCGCCTCCGCCGTGATCCGGATCCGCGCCCCGTGCCGCACGATGTCGAGCCGCCGCACGTCGCGCACCGTGTCCTCCTTCTCCGGCCCGTTCAGCGCCGTGAACGCCCGGAAATCGCGCCGCCCGCACAACACCCGCGCCGCCGCCTGCATCGCCGCCACCTCCAGCGGCCGGAACACGCTCCAGCAATACGGCCGCGTAAACGGATCCGCATCCCCGAGGTGCAGGTGATACTCGTAGCGCTTCCCCGTCGCACTGAAACGCGCGTGAAACTCCGGCGCCACCGCGCGCACCGTGCGCACCTGGATCGCCGGCGGCAGCCCCACGCGGAACGCCGTCAGCAGCTTCGCCGGCTCGTGCCGCCACTCCGCATCGAAATGAAACACCTGCTCCCGCGCGTGCACCCCCGCATCGGTCCGCCCGCTGCCGTGCACGCGCACGTCGGCCTTGAAGATCTCCGCCAGCCGCCGCTCCAGCACATCCTGGATCGCGTTGCCGCCCGCCTGGCTCTGCCAGCCGTCGAAGGCCGTCCCGTCGTAGGCGCACGTGCATTTCCAGCGGCGCACCTGCGCCGCGGCCGAACCCGGCGACTCCGCCGCAGCGTTGTGCACGGCCCCGCTCACAGATCCTCCGGCGGCGGCGGCAGGCCGTATTTCTGATTCAGGAAATCCTGCAGGATCAGCGTCGCCGCCCGGGAGTCGATGATGCCGCTCGCGCGCACGTCGCGCCGCCTCGACTTCGCGATCGTCGACTCCGCCTCGTAGCTCGTCAGCCGCTCGTCGACCAGGTGCACCGGCAGCGCCGTCTCGGCCTTGAGCCGCGCCGCAAACGCCTCGACCTCCTTCGCCTTGAAACCGGGCGTGTCGTCCATGTTCAGCGGATGCCCGATCACGATTTCCTGGATGCGCCGCTGCGCCAGCAGCTGCCGCAGCGCCGCCCACCGCTTCGCTTCGTCCGCCTCCGTCAGCGCCGCCAACGGCGTCGCCACCGCCAGCTCGTCGCCGTAGCTGAGACCGATCCGCCGCGTGCCATAATCGATGCCGAGAAACCGCACGCGCCGGATTCCGCCGCCGGCCCGCCCGCGGCGCAATTTCATTTGCGAGGCGCAGGCTTCGGCGTGTGCTTGCCGCACCATGTCCGCGCCGCCGCCCTCCCTGTCGCCCGCCGAGCTGGCGCGCTACAGCCGGCACATTCTCCTCGGGCAGATCGGCGTCGCCGGGCAGCAGCAACTCGCCGCCTCCCGGGTGCTCGTCGTCGGCGCCGGCGGCCTCGGCAGCCCCGCCGCCCTCTACCTCGCCGCCGCCGGCGTGGGCACCCTCGGCCTCGCGGACTTCGATACCGTCGCCCTGCACAATCTCCAGCGCCAGCTGCTCCACGATACCGACGCCGTCGGCCAGCCCAAGGTCGACTCCGCCGCCCGACGACTCCACGCCATCAACCCCCACGTGCGCGTGGTCCTGCACCGCGACGGTATCACCGTGGAAAACGCCGTCGGGATCTTCTCCGCCTACGATGTCATCGTCGACGGCACCGACAACTTCGGCACGCGCTACCTCAACAACGACGCCGCCTTCCTCGCCCGCCGCCCGCTCGTCTACGGCAGCGTCTTCAAGTTCGAAGGCCAGGTCGCCGTCTTCGATCCGCACGGCGGCGGCCCGTGCTACCGCTGCCTTTTTCCCGCGCCTCCCGCGCCCGGCAGCGTGCCCGGCTGCGGCGAGGCCGGCGTGCTCGGCGCGCTCTGCGGCGTCATCGGCAGCCTCCAGGCCCTCGAAGCCATCAAGCTCCTCACCGCCACCGGCGATCCGCTCCGCGGCCGCCTGCTGACCTACGACGCGCTCGCCCCCCGCTTCGGCAACCTCGCGCTGCCCCGCGACCCCGGCTGCCCGTTGTGCAGCCCCCAGCCCACCCTCACGCAACTCGTCCCCGCCACCTACGCCGCCTGCGTCCCGGCCCGCCGCAACCCCATTCCCATGCCAGACTCCGACGACCATCCGCTCGAAATCACCGTCCAGGAAGCGAAGGAAATCCGCGCCGCCTCGCCGCAAGGCGCACTCATCCTCGACGTGCGCGAACCCTTCGAACGCGACATCTGCGCCGTCGCCGACTCGACGCACATCCCGATGCGCCAGATCCCGGAAAACCTGCCCACGCTGCCCAAGGACCGCCACATCCTCGTGCTCTGTCACGCCGGTGGCCGCAGCCGGCGCGTCACGGAATTCCTCCGCGCCAACGGCTTCACCGCCGTGAGCAACATCGCCGGCGGCATCGACGCCTGGGCCGAACAGATCGAGCCCGGCATGCGCCGTTACTAGACCGCGACGTCGTTCGGTCGGCGGCGCGCGCCGTTGCGCCGGCGCCACCCAGCGCCGCCTCCTGCTACACCCTGAGTTCCGGCCGCTGGCGGCCGGATTCGCGCGCATAGGCGACAAACGCCTGCTTCAGGCGCGCCGTGACTGTGTCCGGCCCGACCTTGAACTTCACGCCGTCGATCGCCCCCACCGGCGTCACATCCTTGGTCGACGACAGCAGGAAACACTCGCTCATCGCCGCCAGCGCGTGCGGCAGGATCGTCGTCTCGACCACCTTTACGCCCGCGCCGGGCGCGACCGTCCGCAACATCAGGCCACGGGTGATGCCCTCGAGGATACCCGCCTCGAGCCGCGGCGTGAACACCTGCCCCTCCCGCACAAAGGCAAGGTTCGACGTCGCCGCCTCGGTGATCTCGCCGCGCAGATTCAGCATCACGACGTCGTCCGCACCCCGCGCCCGCGCCTCACGCAGGCAGAGGATGTTGTTGAGATAGTTTCCGGTCTTCCACGCCGGACTCAGGCTTTCGACCGGGTTGCGCCGCAGCGCCGTCGCGACGGAGAGCGTCACGCCCCGCTCCATCACCGCCGGGGAGTTGGTGGGACAGGGCTGCACCAGCAGCAGAAACTCGCAGCGATCCGCCAGCGCCGGATCCAGCCCGATCGGCCCGGCCCCCCGCGACACCTGCAGCCGCACATAGAGTTCCCCCTGGAACCCCGTCGCCGCCCGGAAGGCCGCCGCGGTCCGCTGGATCTCCCCCAGCATCACCGCGCGGGTAAACGACAGCTCCAGGTGCAGCGCCCGCGCCGAAGCCTCCAGCCGGGCGAAATGCTCCTCCCAGGCAAAGAGCGTCGCGTCGTAGGTCCGCCACACCTCGTAGATCGCATCGCCGTAGAGGAACCCGCGGTTCAGCGGGGTGATCGAGGGCTCGTTCGCCGGATGCAACCGGCCGTGGGTGTTGGCCTGAATATAGGGTTCGGACATGGAGAAAGGGGCCCGGATAATACGCAAAAGATGGTGCGAATACTGCGGCCCCGATAATCCGTAAAAACTCCCGCGGGCGCGCGATAAAGTCCTCAATAAAAAACCCTCCGGTCAGCCGGAGGGTCTGTTTGCAATGAATGTGCGTCCGCTCAGCGCTTCTTCACGAGGCCGAGCGCCTTCTTGATATTCTGCACGCTCGGCAGCGAGATGCCGACCGCCTTCGCGATCTCGGCGCCCGTCTTGCCCGCCTCGGCGAGCTTCTTCACTTCGGCGCGGGTCGCCTCCGTGATGACGGCGCGGGAGCGGCGCTTCTTGCCGGGGCCGCCACGGCCACCCTTGGCCGGAGCCGGCGCCGCCTTGGCCGCACGCCCCTTCGCCGCCCGCTTGCCACCGGTGGCGGCACGGACCGCGGCGATAAAATCATCCGCTTTGGCGAAGCCATATTTGGCCGGCAGCTTCGCGAGCTCCTTATGGAGTTCGGACTGGATCGATTGCTCCAGGCTCGCGAGCTTGGCGCGCGCGGCTTCCAATTCCTTGAGTTTGTCGGTGACCATGGACCGCAAACTGACGCCGACTCCGGCATATAGCAAGCCGGCATTATATTGCCGGCTCGCTATAGAAAAACCCTCAGATCGTCATCGCATGATATCCGCCGTCGACGATGATCTCGGAGCCGGTGATGAAGCCGCCCGCGGCATCGCTCGCGAGGAGCAGCGTCGCCCCGATCAGCTCGCGCGCCTCGCCGAAACGCTTCATCGGCGTGTGGCCCATGATGGAAGCGACGCGGTCGGGCGACAGGATCTTCCGGTTCTGCTCCGCCGGGAAGAAGCCGGGGACGAGGGTGTTCACGCGCACGCGCTTCGGCGCCCACTCGCGCGCGAGGTTCTTCGACAGGTTGTGCACCGCCGCCTTGGTCGCGGAATACGTGAAGACGCGCGAGAGCGGCACCACCGCCGACATCGAGCCCAGATTGATGATCGAACCGCCCTCGCCGCGCTCGACGAGATACTTGCCGAACACCTGGCAGCCGAGAAACACGCCCTTGTAGTTCACGCGCACGATGCGGTCGAACTCGTCTTCGGCGATATCGAGGAAGGGCGTCGCGGAATTCACGCCCGCACCGTTCACCACGATGTCGACGCGCCCGGAACGCTTCAGCACCGTGTCGAGCAGCTGCTGCAGCGCCGCCTTTTCGCTCGCCTCGGCCGAGACGAAGTAGCCCTTGCCGCCCGCGGCCGCGATGCGTTCCAGCCGCGGCTTGGCCTTCTCCTCGTTGCGGCCCACGAGCGCCACCTCGGCACCGGCCCCCGCCATCCCTTCGGCCATCGCGCCGCACAGTTCTCCCGTGCCGCCGATCACAACGGCAACCTTGCCGCTGAGGGAATAGAGTGAACCGAGATAGTCGGAAGGAGTGCTCATGGAATGAAGACCGCAGCCAAACACGTCCGCCGCGCCGCCGGGAAGCCTAATTCCTTCCGCCCGTCCGAACGCTCCCGCCACCACGCCGGCTCAACCGGACACGACGATCATGTTCGCATATTGCACCGTGTCGCCGGTGCGGATCAGGCCGACCGCCGCGGGCACCCGCTTCTTGAAGTCCACGTGCGGCTCGTGCGTCAGCGCCACGCCGCGCAGCGCCGCGGCAAACGCCCGGCGCGTCGCCGCGTCGTTTTCCCGCCCGAATTCCTCCGCCATGAAGGCCTGCGTCACGACATGCTGGGCGCGGATCGCCGCCAGCACCTGCAGCACCGTCGGCACTCCGTCCACGAGCGAGAGATCCACCGTCTCCAAGCCCGGCCACGAGGGAAACCCGCGGTCGGCAAGCACCAGCGTGTTGGTGTGCCGCACCCGCGCGAGCAGCGACAGGACATGCGGATTCAGGATTCCGGTCTTCAACATGGCCCGGCCACCTTGACGGCGCCGCCCCGCCAAGCCGAGCCGTAATCCACCCCGGCAAATCCGCCCGCCCCCACACTTGCCCGTCACCGCGCCGGCGGTTTAGTCGGTCCCATGGCCCGCATTCCCCTCGAGGATAATTTCAACGACGTGATCAACAAGGCGCAGCGCGGACTCGGCATCGCCGATGCCGACCTGGCCTCCCGGGCGGGCATCACGCTGGCTGAACTCACCGCCATCAAGGATGGCCAGCCGATCGACGCCGTGATCCGCCGCGTCGCCCGCCACCTGCGCCTCTCGCCCGACGCCCTCGAGACCCTCGCACACAAACGCTGGTATCCCCAGCTCCCGATCTTCCCGAAGGGCTTCGCCGCCTTCAACACCCCGTATCACGACATGACCGTGAACAGCTATCTCGTGTGGGACGCCCGCGCCAAGGTCGCCGCGGCGTTCGACACCGGCGCCACGGCCGAAGCGATGCTCGATCTCATCCGCGCCGAGGGCCTGACGCTGCGCTATATTTTCATCACGCACACCCATCCCGATCACATCGCCGACCTGCCCCGCCTCGCGGCGGAAACCAAGGCCGAGGTCTGGGCCAGCGAGCGCGAGCCCGTCGAACTGCCCGGCGCCAAGGCGTTCAAGGAAAACGCCCACTTCCACGTCGGCGCCCTCGCGGTGAAGACGCTCTACACGTTCGGCCACTCGCCGGGCATGACGACGTTCTTCGTCACCGGCCTCAGCTGGCCGCTCGCGGTCGTCGGCGACGCCATCTTCGCGAGTTCGATGGGCGGCAGCGCGACCGCCTTTGCCGATCAGTTCCGCAACAACAAGGAGAAGATCTTCACCCTTCCGCGCGACACCGTGCTCGCCTGCGGCCACGGCCCGATCACGACACTCGCCCAGGAAAAACAGACCAACCCCTTCTACGCGCATTGAGGCGTCAGTGCCTCCGCCGCGTGCATTGAATATCACTCTCTTTCCTTCCGTCTCAAACCCCACCACCACCACATGCCTGAGAAAATTGCCTTCGTCGGAGTCGGTCGCATGGGCGCCAACATGGCGCGCCGCCTGAAAGACTGCGGCTATCCCGTCACCGCCGTCTATGACGTCCACACCTCAAGCGCGCAGGCGCTCGCCGCGGAAATCGGCGCCACGGCGTGCACCTCCCTCGCGGCCGTCACCGCCGCCGCGGATGTCATCTTCACCGTCGTGACCGACGACGCCGCGCAGCTCGCCGTGTTTGCCGAATCGGGCGACTCGCTCCTCGTGCAGGCCGGCGGAAAAATCTTCGTGAACTGCGCCACCCTCAGCCCGGCCACGCATGTGGAGGTCGAGCGGCGCGCGAAGAAAGTCGGCGCCACGACCCTCGAAGGCTGCATGGCGTCCTCGATTCCCCAGGCCCGCAACGGCACGCTCTATCTCATGTGCGGCGGCGAGCGCGCCGGATTCGATCGCGTGCGCCCGATCCTGGAGAAACTCAGCTCGGCCCTCCGCTATATCGGCACCACCGGTCAGGCCGCGCAGGTGAAGGCACTCGTCAACATGGTCATGAACATCAACACGGCCGCCCTCGCGGAAGGCCTCGGGCTCGGCGCCGCGCTCGGGCTCGACCTGCCGATGCTGCGCGAGGTGTTCGCCCAGACCGGCGCCAACTCGCAGGTGCTCAAGACCGACGGCGAAGACATGCAGAACCGCGAGCACTCCTGCTTCTTCTCCGCCGCCCATGCCGCGAAAGACTCCGGCATCGCCTGGACCCTCGGCGCGCAGTCCGGCCTCAACCTCCCGCTCGCCGCCGCCACCAAGCTCCAGTTCGACCGCATGGTCGCGCTCGGCCTGGGCGAACTCGACAAGAGCGGCGTCGCCGAACTCACGTTCAAGGGCCGCCACGCCTGATTCACCGGAACACCCGGGCCGCGTCCCCATCTCATCGCCGCGTCCGCCGCCGCCATGTCCTCCCCGCTGCACCGCCTGCTCCGCTTCGCCGCCATCGCGCTCCTCTCCGCCGTCGCGATCCTGCACGCGCAGCAGCCGGTGAGCCCCAACCGCGTCACGTTCTACACCGAGCCCAACTTCCGCGGCGACGCGCTCACCGTCGAGGCGGGCGCCACGGTGGCGGATCTCAACCGCATGACGCGCCCCGGCGGCCAGTCGTGGGGCCTCGCGATCTCGTCCGTCCAAGTCGAGGGCGACGCCCGCGCGAGCGTCTATGCCGCCCCCGGCCTGCAGGGGGAGCGGCTGGAGATCGGGCGCAGCATCGCCGATCTTTACGGCGAAAACCGCCGCGGCGGCGGCACCTGGGACCGGGCGATCGCGTCGGTCACGGTCGGCGGCACCCGCGCCAATCCCGCCCCGGCCTTGCCACCTCCCGTGATCTACGACGAGCCACCGCCGACCGTCGTGGTCGTGCCGGGGCCACCGCCGCCGCCGGTGCGCGTGGTGCGCCCGATCGACATGCGCGCGGTCGACGCCGCGATTCACCGCGCCTTCCGCGAGGTGCTCAACCGCCCCGCCGACCCCGACGGCCTGCGCACCTACCGCCACCGGCTCGTCAACGAAGGTTGGTCCGAAGCCCAGATGATCGCGCAGCTGCAACGGAGCTCCGAAGCCCGCGCCGTCGATGCCACCCAGGCGATCACGCGCGCCTACCGGGAAGTGCTCGGCCGCGATCCCGATCCGCAGGGCCTCGCCCACTACCGCGCAAAATGGCGTGAGGGCTGGACGCAGGGCCAGATCCGCGACGATCTCCGCCGCAGCCACGAGAGTCGCAGCGGTCACATCCAGGCCGCCATCACCCGCGCATATCGCGAACTCCTCGGCCGTGACCCCGACGCCGGCGGCTACGCCAATTTCGAACGTCTCATGCGCGAACGCGGCTGGACCGAGCGCGACGTGCGGCAGTCGATCATGGCCAGCGACGAATACCGCCAGCGCCATCCGCCCGGCAAACGCCGCTGACCCGCTGCCCGCAGGGCCGTCGCTCGCCGGCGGCCGTCACGCGGCGCACGTCGGGACCGCCACGGCTGCCGACCTGCGGCCGTCCGTCCGGACGTTTCGGCACATCGGTATCGAGAAGCGCCGCACCGACGGTTTCCCACCGGTTCAGAAAAGCCGCAGAGCCGATCCGTCGATCGGTGGCTTTTCCGAATCTGCGGGAACGCCTCCTCAATCCTCCGCCAGCTCCGACTTCCCTTCGCGCTCCTCGGCGACTTCCCACTTCGCCTTGTGCTCGCCGGGATCACCGGAGGAACCGGGCACCACGCGGTCGGCGTGGCGCTCCTTGCCCACGAGTTCGAAGTAGATCGGGCAACCCTTGAGATCGAACTCCTCGACAATCCCCGCCTCGAGGTAGCGTCGATACTGCTCCGAGAGTTTCTCCTCGCGGTTGCAGAAAAGTCGGATGCGGAACGGCCGCGTGCCCGTCTGCGTCGCGTAATAGACGCGGAAGCGCCGGCCGCCGATCGCGGGCGGCGGGTTGCGCTCGGCGAGATAGCCGAGCACTTCGTTGAGCCGCGCCGTCGGCAGCTTCTTGTCGAGCGTGCGGTTCAGCTTCACGGCCGCATTGAGCATGCGGTCCACTTCGAAGCCGCTCATCGCCGACACGAAAATCACCGGCGAACCCGGCGTGAAGAACAGCCGGTCGAACAGCGCCTTCTCGTATTTTTCCCGGTAGTCGCGCTCGCTCTTGTAGGGTTCGAAGCCGCCCTGCGCCTTGAAGGCCTTCTGCACGAGGTCCCACTTGTTGACCACGATCACGATGGGCTTCGCCTCCTTGATCGCTTCGCCCGCGATCGCCTTGTCCTGCTGCGTCACGCCCTCGAGCGCATCGAGCACGAGAAACACGACATCGGTCTTCTTGATCGCATCGAGCGAGCGCAGGCGGGAGAAATACTCCACCGGCGACGCCAGCTTGGTGGCCGCCTTGATGCCCGCGGTGTCGATCAGCTTGAAGGGATACATCCGCCCGTCGCGGCCCTTGAAATCGAAGGGCAGCTCGATCGAGTCGCGCGTCGTGCCCGGCACGTCGCTCACGATCAGCCGGTCGCTGCGCAGCAGCCGGTTGCTCAACGAGGATTTGCCGACATTCGGCCGGCCGATGAAACACACGCACAGCGGCTCCGCCGCCGTCTTGGCCGCTGCGTCCCCAGCGTCTTCGGGCACCGGCCCGAGCGCCTCGAGGATCGCCGCGCGCAGTTCGATCTCGCCGCGCCCGTGCTCGGCCGAGACGCGCAACGGTTCGCCGAAACCGAGCCGATACGCCTCGTCGAGCGCCACCTTCTCGTCGCCGAAGTCGGCCTTGTTCACCACGAGCCGCACCGTCTTCTTCGTCTTGCGCAGCATCTGCGCGATCCGCTCGTCGAGCGCGCTGAGGCCGCTCAGGCCGTCGACCACAAAGAGGATCAGCGTCGCTGCCGCCATCGCGAATTCGACCTGCTGCTCCGAGGCCTTCGTCAGCGCCGCGGGCGTGTCCTCGCCTTTATAGCCGAGGCCGCCGGTATCGAGCAGGGTGTAACGGCCTTCCTCGATCTCCGCCGAGATCACGTCGCGCGTGATGCCCGGCTGGTCGTGGACGATCGAGATGCGTTTCCGGGCGAGCCGGTTGAACAGGCGGCTTTTTCCGACGTTGGGCCGGCCGACGATGGCGACGATTCTGGACATGATGGCTGGCCGGGGCGTGCACCGCGGGCGGGAAACCGGGAGGATTCCCCGCCGCTTCCGAGCGCGGTGACGTTCAGCGGTTGGTGTTGGGTTTCCTGGCGGCGTTGACGAACCGCTCCATGCGGTCGCACGCCTCGATGATCTGGTCGTAGCCGGTGGCGAAGCACGCGCGCACGTGGCCGATGCCGCCCTCGCCGAAGGCCGTGCCGGGCACGACCGCGACTTTCTCCTGCTGCAGCAGGCCGACGGCGAATTCCTTCTCGGTGAGGCCGAGGGGCTTCACGTCGGGGAACGCATAGAAACTGCCGCGCGGCAGGTGGCACTTCATGCCGATTTCGTTGCAGCGGCGGACAATCAGGTCGCGGCGGCGGTGATACTGCTCGCGCATCTTGAGCACGTTGTCCCAGCCGTGCTTCAGCGCTTCGAGTGCGCCTTCCTGGGCGATGATCGAGGCGCACATCATCGCGTATTGGTGCACCTTCATCATCGCGTCGATCAGCGGCGCGGGGCCGCACGCGTAGCCGATGCGCCAGCCGGTCATGGCAAACGCCTTCGAGAAGCCGTGCAGGAAGATCGTCCGCTCGGCCAACCCGGGAAACGTCGCGATGCTCGTGTGCGTGCCCTCGAAGGTCAGCTCCGAATAGATCTCGTCGCTCAGCACCAGCAGGTCCTTCTCGCGGCAGAAGTCGGCGATCTTCTCCAGCTGCTCGCGCGTGCACGTGCCGCCGGTCGGATTGCACGGCAGGTTGAGCATGAGCATCTTCGCGCCCGGCTGCCACGCGGCGCGCAGCGCCTCGGCGGTGAGCGCGAAATTGTCCTTCGCGTAAGTCGGGACCGCGATCGCTTCACCGTGCACCAGCGTGATGCTGGGGTGATAGCTCACGTAGCACGGCTGGTGAAACATCACCTTGTCGCCGGGATTGCAGAACGCGCGGAACGCCAGGTCCAGCGCCTCGCTCACGCCGACCGTCACGATGATCTGGTCGTCGCTGCGATACGTGATGCCGAAGTGCTCCTCGACGTAGGTCGAGATCGCCTTCCGCAGCTCGGGCATGCCGAGGTTGGAGGTGTAGTAGGTCTTGCCGCGCTCGAGCGCGTAGATCGCAGCCTCGCGGACGTGCCAGGGGGTGACAAAGTCCGGCTCGCCCACGCCGAGCGAGATCACGTCCTGGCCTTTCATCTTGGCCACGAGCTCGAAGAAGTCGCGGATGCCGCTCTTCGGCAGCGTCGCGATGTGGCGCGCAATGTATTTGGAGGAATTCATTTCTGGGACTGCGGACGTCGCGGATTTCGCGGCGGGCAAAGCTGCCTCATCCGCGCCCGCCGCGTGCTCCGCGGTGAAAAGCGTCGGGTGAAATCAGGGCGCGACCGCCTGACGGGTGCTGGTCGCCTCGCCGCCGTCGAGCAGGAAGCCCTGCTCCTTGTAGCACCGCAGCATGAAGTGGGTGGAGGTCGAGAGCACGCCCTCGACCGTCGAAAGTTTCTCCGAGACAAACGCCGCCACCTTCTGCAGCGAGGCGCCCTTCACGAAGACCAGCAGGTCGTAGCCGCCCGACATCAGGTAGCAGGACTCGACCTCGTCGAACCGCGCGATGCGCTCGGCAAACCGGTTGAAGCCTCCGCCGCGCTCCGGGGTCACCTTGACCTCGATCACCGCGCGCACGGCGGCGGCGGCGGCGGCCTCGCGGGAAAGATCGAGCACCGGACGCCAGCCGAGGAAGATTTTCTCTTCCTTGAGCCGCTCCAGGTGCTGATTAACCTCCGCCTCGGTCAGGCCCGCGACCTTGGCCATCTGGCCGGTCGTGAGGCTGCCGCCGTCGATCAGGAGCTTCAGCACAGGATTCATAGGGGCGGCGGTTATCCGGGAATCCTCCGGCCATGACGAGGACGAATTTGGTCCGGCGGGTTCAGTCGCCGCCGCGCGTGCCGATACACCTACGGGCCCCTTCCCACCCCCATGCGTATCCTCCTCGCCGACGACGATCCGACCTGGCGCGCGCTGTGCGCCCGGATGCTCGCGCGTCAGCCCGCCTTCGTCGTGACGACCGCCGAGGACGGCGCCGAAGCGTGGCGGCTGCTCGATGACCCCGCGCGCAGCTTCGATGTGCTGTTTCTCGACCTCGTGATGCCGCACGTCGACGGCTTCGAACTGCTGCGCCGCATCCGCGAAAACGCCTGCCTGCGCTCGCTCGCCATCGTCCTCTGCACCGCCTCCGCCGACCGCGCCAGTGTCGTCAAGGCCGCCCAGCTCGGCGCCCGCCATTACCTCGTGAAACCCTGCACGCCCGAAACCCTCTTCGCAAAGCTCGCCAGTCTCCCGCCCGTGTCCTGACGCCGCCGCGCCGCCGCCCCGGCCGCGTGCACATTCTCCCCCGCGCCGCAGTTGCCTCCGGCGCGAAACTACCCCATCGGTGCCGCTCGCATGTTCGAATCGCTCACCGACAAACTCGGCAACGCCCTGCGCAACCTCCGCGGCGTCGGCAAACTCTCCGAGGAAAACATGGCCGAGGCGCTCAAGGAAGTGCGCACCGCCCTCCTTTCGGCCGACGTGCATTTCAAGGTCGCCCGCGAATTCATCGAACGCGTGCAGCAGGAGGTCGTCGGCCGCGAGGTCCTGAAAGGCATCGCCCCCGGCCAGCAGGTCGTCAAAATCATCCACGACGAGCTGGTGAAACTCCTCGGCGAGGGCGCCACCGAGCTCTCCGGCGCCCGCCCGCTCAAGATCATGATGGTCGGCCTCCACGGCTCCGGCAAGACCACCTCCACCGCCAAGCTCGGCAAGCTCCTCAAGAAACGCGGCTACCGCCCCTTCGTCGTCGGCGCCGACATCTACCGCCCCGCCGCCATCGACCAGCTCGAGATCCTCGCGAAACAGGAGGAACTCGGCTTCTACGCCGACCGCGCCTCCAAAGACGTCCCCGCCATCGGCGCCGCCGCCCTCGAGGTCGCCCGCGGCGCGTCCGCCGACTGCATCATCTTCGACACCGCCGGCCGCCTCCAGATCGACGCCGATCTCATCGCCGAGGTGAAAAACCTCCGCACCCGCATCCAGCCCGATGAGGTCATCCTCGTTGCCGACGGCGCACTCGGTCAGGAAGCCGTCAACGTCGCCAGGACCTTCCACGAGGCCCTCCAGCTCACCGGCCTCATCCTCACCAAGCTCGACGGCGACACCCGCGGCGGCGCCGCACTCTCGATCAAGAGCGTCACCGGCGTCCCGATCAAATTCATCGGCACCGGCGAAAAGACGACGGACTTCGAGACGTTTTACCCGGACCGCCTCGCGTCCCGCATCCTCGGCATGGGTGACGTCGTGTCGTTGGTCGAAAAGGCCCAGGAGGCCATCGACCAGAAGGAAGCCGAGAAGATGGCCGAGAAGCTCAAGAAGGCCGAATTCGATCTCGAAGACTTCCTCGCCCAGATGCAGCAGGTGAAGAAACTCGGCTCCATGCAGAGCATCCTCGGCATGATGCCCGGCATGAACGGTGTGCAGCTGCCCGACAACGCCGACAAACAGATGGCCCGCACCGAGGCGATCATCCGCTCGATGACGCCCCAGGAGCGCCGCCGGCCCGAGATTCTCAACGGCAGCCGCCGCCAGCGCATCGCCAACGGATCCGGCGTGAAGATCGTCGAGGTGAACCAGCTGCTGAAACAGTTTCAGCAGATGCAGAAAATGATGAAGATGTTCAAAGGCGGCGGCGGGAAAAAGATGATGCGCCAGATGGAAGCGATGCGCGGCCGCGGCGGTTTCCCCGGCATGTAGGCGCCGGTCCGGCGGCCGTCGCCCTCGTCTTCGCCGCCTCTCCCACGCACCTCCTCTGCGGGCCACGCGCCCCACGTGGTTCGCGCGACCGGTTCGCGCAGCCGCGGCATTGCGTCCGCTCGCCCCTTCGCTCACCACGGCATCATGCCCGCCGCCCGCCCGTCCGCCCTGCGTTTTTCCCCGATCGCTTTCGCCGCCGCGCTGACGGTCCTCGTCCTCGCAGGGGCGCACACCGCCCGCAGTGCCCCGGCCACCCGCCCCAACGTCCTCCTCATCTGCGTCGACGACTTGAAGCCCACGCTCGGCGCCTACGGCGACCAACTCGCCCGCACGCCCCACATCGACCGTCTCGCCGCCGGCGGCATGGTCCTCGAGAGCGCCTACTGCAACCAGGCCGTCTGCTCCCCGTCCCGCAACGCCCTCATGACCGGCCTGCGCTCCACGACGAGCGGCGTCTACGACCTGGCCACGAACTTCCGCGTCGCCACCCCCTCCGCCGTCACCCTCTCGCAGCATTTCAAGCAACACGGCTACCGCACGGAATCGCTCGGGAAAATCTTCCACACCGGCCACGGCAACCACGACGACCCCGATTCCTGGTCCGTCGCCCCGTGGCGGCCGCGCGGCAGCAACTACGCCATCGCCGCCAACGCCGACCCCGAGGCCGCCTCCCGTCCGGGCCGCAAGAGCGCCGATCCGCGCGGCGCCGCGGTCGAGAGTGCCGATGTCCCCGACGACACCTACGCCGACGGCAAGATCGCCACCGAGGCCATCGCCCGCCTCGAGGCCGCCGGCCAACGCCCCGACCAACCCTTCTTCCTCGCCGTCGGCTTCCTCAAGCCGCACCTGCCGTTCTGCGCGCCCAAGAAATACTGGGACCTCCATGACCGCGCGCGTTTCCCGCTCGCCGAGCTCACGTCCGCTCCCGCCGGCGCCCCCGCCTACGCACCCACCACCTGGGGCGAGCTGCGCAAATACGCCGGCATGCCCGAGTCCGGCCCGCCCACCGCCGACCAACAGCGCGAGTTGATCCACGGCTACTACGCCGCCACGAGCTACATGGACGCCCAGCTCGGCCGCGTGCTCGCCGCCCTCGACCGCCTCGGCCTCGCCCAAAACACCGTCGTCGTGCTCTGGGGCGACCACGGCTGGCACCTCGGCGACCACGGCCAGTGGTGCAAACACACGAACTACGAACAGGCCGCCCGCATCCCGCTCCTCGTCCGCGCTCCCGGCGTCACCGTGCCCGGCAGCCGCACCCGCGCCCTCGTCGAAAGCGTCGACCTCTACCCGACCCTCTCCGCCCTCGCCGGCCTGCCCGCGCCCCGCACTTCCCCCGCCCTCGATGGCCGGAGCTTTGTCGCCACCCTGCGCGACGCCCAGGCGCCCACCAAACCCGCGATCTTCCACGCGTATCCCCGCAGTCGCCCCGGCGACGGTGCCATCCTCGGCCGCGCCGTCCGCACCGCCCGCCACCGGCTGGTCGAATGGAAGAAACCCGGCGCCGCCGCCGCGACCGCCGACCTCGAGCTCTACGATTACGTGACCGATCCGCTCGAAACCCGGAATCTCGCCCCCGCGCAGCCCGCCGTCGTCGCCGAACTCCGCGCCCTCCTCGCCGCGCAGCCGGAGGCCCACGCGCCCGTCACCGGCACGGCACCCACCGCAAAGAAAAAAGCCGGCCGCAAGCAGCCGTAACCCTCCGCCTCGCGCCGCTCGCGACCGCGCGTTTTCTTTCCGGCCGATCGACGCGTTTTTCCGCCCGCGTCGCGCGTCGCCGCCACCCCGCCGACTGCGCATCGCTTGTCCTGCCCCGGCCCGCCGCGCGGCAATAAGTTTCGCCGCCAGCCGAGCCGCGCGCGGATAAGCCCGACGCGTTTTGCGCGCCCTTCCCCAGAGTGAAGATTGAAATCCGGCGGGCGCCCAACTTCACTCCCAGCACCCCACGCGACCGACCGTCGCGCCACCCCACGTATGGCGAATTCCCCTCGGTCTTTGCAATCGATGCATAGCATCCCGCAAGGAATGGCAACGATTGCGAATTGAGGTTCCCGCCCCTCCAAAAACACTCCCGCTCCGAACCCGATGTCCAATCACCCCTACGCGTTTTTAGCGCTGTTTGTGGCGGTCGCCGTGGCCTTTCCGCTGATCCTGCTCGGCGTGGCCCGCCTCTGGGTCAGGTTCTTCCAGCCGGCCAAACCCGGCCCGATCAAAAACGCCGTCTACGAGTGCGGCCTGCCGTCCCAGGGCGAGTCCTGGATCCAGTTCAAAGCCCACTACTACCTCTACGCGATTCTGTTCCTGATCTTCGACGTCGAGGTCCTGTTCCTCCTGCCTTTCGCCGTCGCGTTCACCGGCCTGCCTGCCGGCGCCTTGTTCGCGATGCTCGTCTTCATCCTCCTGCTCGCCGAGGGCCTCGTCTGGGCCTGGCACCGCGGACACCTGGAGTGGAAATGAGCACCGCCCCCACCACCCCGCCGTCCGCCCCCGCGCCGTTTCCCGCGGCCGGCAATATCTCCGACGCCGAGCGCGAGGAACTCCGCCGCCACGGCATCCTCCTCACCAGCCTCGAGGAGCTCTACAACTGGGGCCGCTCCAACTCCATCTGGCCGCTCCAATTCGGCCTCGCCTGCTGCGCCATCGAGATGATCGCCGCCGCCACCGCGCGCTTCGACATCGCCCGCTTCGGCGCCGAGATCTTCCGCCCCTCACCCCGCCAGGCCGATCTCATGATCGTCTCCGGCACGGTCACCAAGAAGATGGCCCCGCAGGTCGTCCGCCTCTGGAACCAGATGCCCGAGCCGAAATACTGCATCGCCATGGGCGCATGCGCCATCTCCGGCGGCCCGTTCAAGCAGGGCTACAACGTCCTCAAGGGCATCGACCGCTTCATCCCCGTCGACGTCTACATCCCCGGCTGCCCACCCCGGCCCGAGGCCCTCCTCAACGGCCTCATGGAGCTCCAGAAAAAGATCCGCGGCGAACACGTGACCGGCACCGACCGCGCCAAACACCTACGGGCCGACGCCCCCGCCGAAGTCGCCGTGCCCGACTACGGCGAGCACGACCTCACCTTGCCGAAAAATCCCGCGGTCTGGTCCGCTCCGACCCTCGTGCGAAAGGAAAAAGCATGAGCCCGCCCGCCTGCCGCGCACCCGCCGCACCCCGCCTTTCCCGCTCCGCCGTCGCGTAACGCCCATGGAAACCCTCGAGCAAATCCGCGACCGCCTGCTCGCCGCCTTCCCCGGCGCCAAGATTTCCCTCCAGACCAATCCCGGTCCCGCCGCCGAGCACTCGCTGCTCGTCGATCCGGCCTGCGGGCGCGCGATCGCGCAGTTCCTCCGCGACGACCCCGCCCTCCAGCTCGACTACTGCTCCAACGCCACCGGCCTCGACTGGCTCGACAAGGAGATCGTCGAAACGAAGAAGGTCTCCGTCCCCGACCCCGCCGGCGGCCCCGCCAAGCTCGTCGAGGAGAAGACCAAGCGCTTCGAGCCCGGTTACCTCGAAGCCGTCTACCACCTCTACTCGATGGCACTCCGCCACGGCCCGGTCATCATCCGCATGCGCACCGGCAACCGCAGCGACCAGGTCACGTTGCCCTCGCTCACCCCGGTCTGGCGCTCCTGCGATTTCCAGGAACGCGAGATCTTCGACCTCTACGGCATCGTCTTTGCCGGCCACCCGGACCTCCGCCGCCTGCTCATGTGGGACGAGTTCAAGGACCACCCGATGCGCCGAGACTACGTCGCCCCCGACGATTACGAGTGGGAGCCCACGCCGCACGACGCCGTCCTCGAACGCGCCAAGACCCACTACCCCGCGCCCGCCCCGGCGGCCGTGGCCCCCGCCGCGCCGGCCGCCAAGGAGACCCGCCCATGATCTCCGGTCTCTCAACTCTCAACCCTCAGCTCGCCACTCCCCCCGGCCCAAGCTGGCGCGCCGTCAACGACCCTTTCCACGGCGACCTCCTCGAGGTCTCCATGGGCCCGCAACACCCGTCCACCCACGGCGTGTTCCGCATGGTCGTCACCCTCGACGGCGAGCAGATCGTGAAGCTCAAGCCGGTCTTCGGCTACCTCCACCGCAACCACGAGAAAATCGCCGAGGGCACGTCGTATCTCGCGTCGATGCCCTACACCGACCGGCTCGACTACCTCTGCTCGATGACGAGCAACTGGGCCTACGCCCTCGCCGTCGAGAAACTCTCCGGCCAGGCCGTGCCCGACCGCGCGCAATACCTCCGCATCATCATGGCGGAGCTCACGCGCCTCGTGAACCACTCCTGCCTCGTCGGCTTCCTCTTCAACGACCTCGGCACCTCGTTTACCCCGCTCCTCTACGCCTTCCGCGAACGCGAGAAGTTCCTCGACCTCTTCGAGGCCCTCTCCGGCTCCCGGATGATGTGCAACTACCAGCGCTTCGGCGGCTGCCGCATCGACCCCTCGCCCGAGTGGCTCGCCGCCGCGTCCAAGCTCGTCGATAACTTCCCCCGCTTCCTCGACGAATACGAGACCATGCTCACCGCGAACGAGATCATGCTCGCGCGCACCCAGGGCATCGGCCGCCTCGACCCCAAACTCGCCGTCAACGCCGGCATCACCGGCCCCGTGCTCCGCGCCTCGGGCTACAACTACGATGTCCGCAAGGTCGACGGCTACGGCTTCTACAACCGCTTCGATTTCCGCGTCCCGCTCGGCGAACACGGCGACACCTACGACCGCTACATGCTTCGCATCCTCGAGATGCGCGAGTCGGTGAAGATTCTCCAGCAGGCGTTCAAGGATCTCCCCGCCGGCCCGATCATGGACCCCAAGGCCAAGCTCCGCGGCTTCCGCCCCAAGCCCGGCGAAGCCTACGGCCGCATCGAAAGCCCCAAGGGCGAACTCGGCTTCTACCTCGTCAGCGACGGCAGCCCGAATCCCTACCGCTACCGCGTCCGCCCGCCGTCCCTGATCAATCTCACCGTGCTCGAGGACATGTGCCTCGGCCAGACCATCGCCGACGCCGTCGTGATCCTCGGCTCCATCGACATCGTCCTCGGGGAGGTCGACCGATGAACCAAAACCGGAAACCGGATAGCGGAGACCGGAAAGTCGGACTCCCCACCCCGCGCTCATCCCTTGAGACGCGATCCACGCCCTCGCTTTCCACCGTTCAGAATCTCTCCGGTTTCCGGTCTCCGGATTCCGGTCTCTAACCATGCTCGGCACCGGAATCCTCCAAGGCCTCGCCGTCACCGCGAAGAACTTCGTCGGGAGCTACACCTCGCCCGAACGCATGGTCACGGTCGAGTATCCCGAGCAGCCCCCGCCCCTCGGCGAAAACTACCGCAGCTTCCCGTTTCTCGTTTCCGAAAACGCCCAGGACCCGATGGGCACCCTGCGCTGCGTCGCCTGCCAGATCTGCGAAAAGGAATGCCCGCCGCAGTGCATCTACATCGAGAAATCGAAGGACAAGAAGCCCGACGCCGCCGGCAAACCCCAGCTCTACCCCGCGATCTTCGATATCGATGTCTCCGTGTGCATGAGCTGCGGCATCTGCGCCGAAGTCTGCCCCTTCGACGCGATCAAGATGGACAAGGTCTTCGAGGTCGCCACCGCCAACCGCTTCCAGGGCCTGCTGCTCACCCGCGAGCAACTCGCCAAGTCCAACGGCTACTATAACCAGATCCGCCCCGCCGAGGCCGCCGAAGTCGACACCCGCCTCGCCGCCGAACGCAAAGCCGCCGAGGAAAAAGCCAAGGCCGCCGCCGCCGCGGCCGCCGCCAAAGCCGCCGCCGCTGCCGCGGCCAAAGCCGCTCCGGCCGCCCCTGCTCCTGCGTCGCAAACGCCCGCCGCGCCTCGCGCGGAGGCCCCCAAGCCTCCCCCCGCCGCATGAGCTGGCTCTCGCTTTCAACCTTCAACTTTCAGCTTTCAACTTCGTCGGCAGCGGCCGCCCCGGCCGCCGCCGCCGACGCCTTTCTCGAGCGCCTCCCGCTGATCCTGCGCGACACGCTCACCGCGGTGCTCCCCGAGCCTCTCCGCTGGTTCGCCAACGCTCTCCTCGCGATCGTCGCCATCCTCGCCGTCTTCGGCACGTTCTTCGCCTTCACCACCATCGCCGAGCGCAAGCTCCTCGCCCGCGTCCAGAATCGCCTCGGCCCCAACCGCTCCGGCCTCCCCTGGCTCAAGGGCGTCAAACTCTGGGGCCTCACCCAGCCGTTCGCCGACGCCGTCAAGGCCCTCACCAAGGAAGACATCGTCCCCGCCACCGCGGACAAACTCCTCCACTTCCTCGCGCCCGTCTGCGTCGTCGCCTTCTCCCTCCTCGGCTACGCCGTCCTGCCCTTCGGCCGCAATCTCATCCCCCTCGAGCTCGACGCCGCGATCCTCTACTTCTTCGCCGCCGGCACCGCCACCGAGCTCGCCATCTTCATGGCCGGCTGGTCGAGCCGGAACAAATACTCGATCCTCGCCGCGATGCGCGCCCTCGCGCAGCTCATCAGCTACGAGCTGCCGCTCATCCTCTCCGTCGTCCCGGTCATCCTCGTCACCGGCACCCTCTCGACCCAGCAGGTCGTCCTCGCGCAGGGCGGCTGGGCCTTCGGCTTTCTCCCGCAGTGGCACGTCTTCACGCCCTGGGGCCTCGCCGCGTTTCTGATCTTCCTCGTCGCCGCCCTCGCCGAGTCCAACCGCTCGCCCTTCGACCTGCCCGAAGCCGAGAGCGAGCTCATCGCCGGCCACCTCACCGAGTATTCGGGCTTCAAATACGCGCTCTTCTTCATGGCCGAATACCTCGGCCTCTTCGCCCTCAGCGGCCTCGGCATCACCGTCTTCCTCGGCGGCTGGCAGGCGCCGCTCCCGTTCCTCGAGTTTGTCCCGTCCTACCTCTGGTTCGGCGCGAAACTCATCGCGATGGTCGTCTTCTTCATCTGGGTCCGCGGCACCCTGCTCCGCCTCCGCATCGACCAGCTCACCCGGCTCTCCTGGCAGTTCCTCGTCCCGCTCGCGCTCATCAACCTCGCCAACGCCGCCTTCTGGGCCCTCACCCCCACGTGGTCCGCCGGCCTGCAACCCGTCCGCTGGCTCGTGTCCGCCGCACTGATCGTGGTGCCGTTCTACCTCATCGGCCGCCGCCTCACCGGCCCGCGCGCCCCGCGGACCTACCGCTACGCCGCGTCATGACGACCCTCGCGCTCCTCGCCCTCGCTTCGGTTTTCATCGGCGCCGCCGCCGTGGCGATGTCGCTGCGCAACCTGATCCACAGCGCGCTGCTGCTCGTCTTCTCCTGGGTCGGCGTCGCCGGATTCTACCTCTGGGCCGGCGCCGAGTTCGTCGCCTTCGCCCAGGTCCTCGTCTACGTCGGCGCCGTCTCAATGGTCGTGCTCTTCGCCATCCTGCTCACGCGCCAGTCCCAGATCGAGGTCAGCCTCCCCACCGCCTCCATCGCCCGCGCCGCCTGGGGCCTCGTGGTCGGCGGCGCCGTCCTCGGTGTCCTCGCCGGCGCCATCGTGAGCACGCGCCTCCCGGTCGCCCCCGGCTCGTCCGCGCCCGTCGTCACCGTGAAGCAGCTCGGCGAGCAACTCATGGGACCGCACGCCGCCGGCCTCCTCATCATCGGCGTCCTCCTCACCGTCGCCCTCCTCGGCGCCATCGTCATCGCCGCCACCGACCGCACCGACTCCCGCTGACCGACCGGCCTTTCAACTTTCACCTTTCGACTTTCACCTTAGGTGAGCCTCTCCCCCCTCCATCTCTGCCTCCTCGCCTCGAGCGCCCTCTTCGTCGTGGGCCTCATCGGCGCGCTGTCCCGGAGCAACACCATCCTCGTCCTCCTCGGCGTCGAGCTGATGCTCAACGCCGCCAACCTCAACTTCATCGCCTTCTGGCGCTACGGCCCCACGCCCGCTCCCGCGACCGGCGTCATGTTCGTCATCTTCTCGATCGCCGTCGCCGCCGCCGAAGCCGCCGTCGGCCTCGCGCTCGTCATCGCCATCCACCGCCACCGGAAAAACATCCGGCTCCAGGAGGCGAACTCTCTGAAAGGCTGACCGACCACCGCCACCACGCCGATGACGCCGATAAACCCCGATCTCCTGCCTTTATCCGCGGCATCCGCGTAATCCGCGGTAAACATGAGCCTCCCCGTCCACCTTCTCTGGCTGATCCCCGCGCTCCCGCTCCTGGCGGCCGCGGTCATCTCCCTCACGCCCCGCTCCGGCCGCCGGCTCGGCTCCACCCTCGCGATCGGCGCCCTCGCGCTCTCGTTCCTCGTCTCCTGCGCCGCCCTCGCCACCGCCCTCCGGGATCCCGCCGCCAAACTCGTTTTCAACTTCACCTGGTTCGACCTCGGCCCCGCCACCGCCGGCGTCCGCCTCGGCTTCCTCCTCGATCCCCTCACCGCACTGATGTGCGTGATGGTCACCTTCGTCGGCACGCTGATCTTCATCTTCAGCACCGGCTACATGCACGAGGACGCCAACTTCACCCGGTTCTTCTGCTTCCTCAGCCTCTTCGCCGCCGCGATGCTCGGCCTGCTCGTCGCCAACAGCCTCCTCCTCCTCTTCATCTGCTGGGAACTCGTCGGCCTCGCCTCGTATCTCCTCATCGGCTTCTGGTTCCACAAACCCGAAGCCGCCGCCGCCGCGAAAAAGGCCTTCATCACCACCCGCATCGGCGACCTCGGCTTTCTCCTCGGCCTGCTCTGGCTCTACGACAGCACCGGCTCCCTGCTCTTCTACGACGCCGGCCAGGGCGTCCTCGAAACCGGCGCCCTCACCGCGCTCTCCACCCAGCTCACCGTCGGCGGCCTCTCCGCGATGACCGCCATCGGCCTGCTCCTCTTCTGCGGCGCCATCGGCAAATCCGGCCAGTTCCCGCTCCACGTCTGGCTGCCCGACGCCATGGAGGGCCCCACCCCCGTCTCCGCCCTCATCCACGCGGCCACCATGGTCGCCGCCGGCGTCTTCCTCATCGCGCGCATCTACCCGCTCATGACGCCCGACGCGCTGACCGTCGTCGCCCTCATCGGCGCCATCACCGCCCTGCTCGGCGCCGTCATCGCCGTCGCGCAAAACGACATCAAGCGCATCCTCGCCTTCTCCACCGTCTCCCAGCTCGGCTACATGATGCTCGCGCTCGGCGTCGGCTCCTGGGTCGCCGCCATCTTCCACCTGCTCACGCACGCCTTCTTCAAGGCCCTCCTCTTCCTCGGCGCCGGCTCCGTCATCCACGCCGCCCATCACGAGCAGGACATCCGCCAACTCGGCGGCCTCCGCGGCCCGATGCGCGTCACGTTTCTCACCTTCGCCATCGGCATGATGGCCCTCGCCGGCGTGCCATTCCTCTTCTCCGGCTTCTGGTCCAAGGAAGCCATCCTCCACGCCGCCCACGCGTGGAACGTCTCCCACCTTCCGTTCTACGTCGGCCTCGTCGCCGTCGTGCTCACCTCGTTCTACATGACGCGCCTCGTGGCCGAGGCCTTCTTCGGCCAACCGCGCAGCCCCGCCGCGTCGCACGCGCACGAGAGTCCCGCGGCGATGACGCTCCCGCTCGTCATCCTCGCCGTCTGCGCCGTCGTCCTCGGCTTCCTCGGCACGCCGTGGTGGCCCTGGCTGCAGCGCACCCTCGATCCCACCTTCCAGTCCGAGCCCGGCGGCGCCGGCCTCATGGTCACCTCGATCGTGCTCGTCGCCTTCGGCATCGGCTCCGGCTGGGCCATCTACGGCCGCCGTGCCCGCGCCACCGCCACCGAACGCGATCCGCTCGCGGCCCGCGCGCCCGGCGCCTGGGCCGCCCTCGGCGCCCGCCTCGGCTTCGACGAGCTCTACGCCGCGACCGCCTTCAAACTCAACGCCGCCCTCGCCACCGTCGCCGACGCCCTCGACCGCCACGTCTTCGACGGCGCGATCCGCTTCCTCGCGCGCCTCGGCGAATTCACCGGACTCGTCAGTCGCGAGTCCGATGAGGATGTGATCAACGGCGGCTTCGATGCCGGCGCCGAGGGCTTCCGCCGCCCGGCCCGCGCCTACTCGCGCGCCCAGACCGGCGACGCCCACGGCTACCTCCGGCTGATTGCCGCCAGCTTCGTGGTGATCGTCCTCGTGGTCATGCTCGGAGGTCTCCGATGAGCGCCTTCCCCCTCCTCTCGCTGCTCGTCTTCACGCCCTGGGTCGGCGCCGCCCTGCTGGCCGCGTGGCGCCACGTGCCGACGCCGACCGCCCGCGCAATCGGCATGGCGTTCTCCGTCTCCACGCTCGCCCTCGCCCTCGCCGCCCTCGCGCTCTTCGACCCCGCGCGCACCGGTCCCCAGCTGCTCGAGCGGCACATCTGGATCGGCGCGCTCAACGTCCACTACCACCTCTCCCTCGACGGCCTCAGCCTCGTCTTGGTGCTGCTCACCGCGATCCTCACGCCCGCCGCCCTCCTCGCCTCCTGGGCCCTCGCCCCGTCCGACACCTCACCCGCATCCTCCGCCCCGTCGCCCCGCCTCTTCAACGCCCTCTTCCTCGCCCTCCAGGGTTCCGCGCTCGGCGTGTTTCTCGCCCGCGACTTCTTCCACTGGTTTCTCTTCTGGGAGCTCTCGCTCGTCCCCGCCTTCTTCCTGATCAAGCTCTGGGGCGGCCCCGGCGCCACCCGCGCCGCGTATCAGTTCGTCGTCTACACCATCGGCGGCAGCGCCTTCATGCTGCTCGGGTTCGCCGCCCTCTACGCCGCGACCGGCACGCTCGACTTCGACCAGCTCGCGCAACTCGCCGCCGACGGCACCCTCGGCCGCAAGCTCGCCGGCACGACCGGCTGGTGGCCGCAGGCCGTGTTCCTCGGTGTCCTCCTCGGCCTCGCCGTCAAGGTCCCGCTCTGGCCTTTCCACACCTGGCTGCCTTCCACCTACGCAGAAGCGCCCACCGGCGCGTCGATGTTCCTCACCGGCGTGATGTCCAAGATGGGCGTCTACGGCTTCCTCCGGATCCTCTGGCCGATCTTCCCGACGCAACTCCACGCCGCCGCCCCCTGCCTGCTCTGGCTCGCCGTCGCCGGCGTCGTCCTCGGCGCCTACGCCGCCCTCCGCCAGACCGACCTCAAGCGGATGATCGCCTATTCGTCGCTCAACCACCTGAGCTACTGCCTCCTCGCCCTCTTCGCCGTCAGCGCCGGCACCGGCGGCCCGAAGCCCGCCACCGAGGCCGCCACCGCCGCCCTCAGCGGCACCATCCTCCAGATGTTCAACCACGGTCTCTCCGCCGCCGCGCTGTTCTTCTGTATCGGGATCCTGGAGACGCGCTCCGGCGGCCGCCGCGGCCTCGGCGATTTCGGCGGCGTCCGCACCGCCGCCCCCGTCTTCGCCGGCCTCTGCGGCGTCGCCCTGTTCTCCTCGCTCGGCCTGCCCGGCCTCAACGGCTTCGTCGGTGAGTTCCTCATCTTCCGCGGCGTCTTCGGCCTCGCCCCCGCCGCCGCCGCCGTCGCGACCCTCGGGCTCCTCGCCACCGGCATCTTTCTCCTGACGTTCTGGCAACGCGTCTTCCACGGCCCGTCCACCGCCGCGACGCAGCCCGCCGCCTTCTCCGATCTCCGCGGCCTCGAGTTCGGGCCCCTGATCCCGCTCGTCGCCCTGATGTTCGTGCTCGGCCTCGCGCCGCAGCTCCTCGCCGGCCTCATCAATCCGCTGGTCACCCACTGGGCCGGCCACCTCGTGCTGCCGTGAAACGCCTCCCGCACCTCACCGCCGGCATGCCGCCGTCCGCCTCCCGATGAACGCGCTGCCCTGCACCATCTACGTGTCGTTCCTCGGCGCCGCGCTCGCGCTCTTCGCCGGCTCCCGGTCCGCGTCCGCCGCCCGCATCGTCGCGCTGCTCGCCGCGCTCGCCGGCCTCGGCACCGCGTTTCTCGGCGCCGCGAGCTTCAAGGCCGGCCCGGGCCTCCAGACGCTCGTCGATCACGCGTGGATCCCCGAGTTCGGCATCCGCTACCACCTCGCCGCCGACGGCATCAGCCTCACCCTCGTCGTCCTCACCGGCCTCGCCGCCACCGCCGGCATCCTCTTCTCGTGGAACATCACCGAGCGCGCCGGCGAGTTCTTCGCCCTCTACCTCGCCCTGATCGGCGGCGTCTACGGCGTGTTCCTCAGCGCCGACGCGTTTGTCTTCTTCGTCTTCTACGAGATCGCGATCGTCCCGAAGTATTTCCTCATCGCGAACTGGGGTTCCACCAACCGCGAATACGGCGCGATGAAGCTCGTGCTCTACTCCTTCGCGAGCAGCGGCATGGTGCTCGCGGGCCTGCTCTGGATCTACGGCGGCGGCCACGCCACGGGCTTCTCCCTCGCCGAGCTCACCCGCGCCGCCGCCGCGCTCTCCGGCCACGAGCAGATCATCGTCTTCGGCCTCCTCTTCTTCGGCTTCGCCACCCTGGCAGGCATCTTCCCGCTGCACACCTGGGCCCCGACCGGCCACGTCGCCGCCCCCACCGCCGCCTCGATGCTCCTCGCCGGCGTCGTGATGAAACTCGGCGCCTACGGCTGCCTCCGGGTCGCGCTCCCGCTGCTCCCCACCGCCTTCGCCTGGTGGCAGCCCGCCATCGCCTGGCTCGCCATCGCCGGCATCCTCTACGCCGGCTTCGTCGCCCTGGTGCAGGACGACTTCAAGTTCGTCATCGGCTACTCGTCCGTCAGCCACATGGGCTTCGTCCTGCTCGGCCTCGCCGCCGCCAATCCCCAGGCCGTCGCCGGTGCCGTGCTCCAGATGTTCTCCCACGGCGTGATCGCCGGCCTGCTCTTCGCCGTGGTCGGCCGCATGGTCTACGAACGCACCCACACCCGCAAACTCGACGACCTCCGCGCCCTCCCGCTGCACCGGCTCCTCCCGGTCGCCGCCTTCACCTTCGTGCTCGCCGGCCTCGCCTCCATGGGCATGCCGGGCTTCAGCGGCTTCCCCGCCGAGTTCACCATCCTCGTCGGCACGTGGAAAACGTCGCCGCTCTGGGCCGCCTTCGCCGCCGGCGGCATCCTCGTCGCCGCCGCCTTCACGCTCCGCGCCATCCACGTCACCTTCTTCGGCCGCGCCGGCGCCTCCGCCACTCCCGCGCCGGCCCACGGCCACGATGAGGCCCACACTTACGCGCCGATCACCTGGCCGGAACGCGCCGGCGCCATGCTCCTCCTCGCGACCACCGTTTACATCGGCCTCAAGCCCGACGCCCTGCTCGACTGGATCACGCCCGCGCTGCAATCGCCCGTGCTCCAGGCCGTGCTGAAGCTGCCCGCGCCATGACGCTCAACTTCCTCGAACTCCTCCACGCCCTGCTGCCCGAGGCGTCACTCGTGCTCGGCGGGCTGTTCGTGCTCGGCGTCGACCTCGTGGCCGGCCGCAACAAGGACCTCGTGCAACGCACGCGCGCCGCCGCCCTCATCGGCCTCATCGCCGTCGTCGCCGCCCTCTACCACTCCGTCCATGCCGGCCGCGGCGGCGATGTCTTCGGCGGCGCCTTCATGCTCGATTCGCTCGCCCTCGCCACGCGCGTCGGCGTCCTCGTGCTCACCGGCCTCACGCTCGCGCTCCTCCCCGGCACCACGCGGCTGAATCATCCGGCCGAATACGTCGCGATCCTGCTCTTCGCCGCCACCGGCTTCACGCTGATGGCCGTCTCCCAGCAGCTGCTCGTCGCCTTCCTCGCGATCGAGCTCGCCAGTCTCTCGCTCTACATTCTCGCCGGCTACGACAAGACCAGCCCCGCCTCCGCCGAGGCCGCGCTGAAATACTTCCTCTTCGGCGGCATGTCCGCCGCGTTTCTCCTCTTCGGCTTCAGCCTCCTCTACGGCCTCACCGGCTCCATCCAGTTCGCCGAGATCGCCCGCCAGCTCAGCGTGCAGGCCCCCTCGCCGCTTCTCATCGTCGCCCTCGTGATGATCGTCACCGCCCTCGGCTTCAAAGCCGCCGCCGCGCCCTTCCACCTCTGGGCACCCGACGTCTACCAGGGCGCGCCCGCCTCCTCGACCGCCCTCATCGCCTCCGCCTCCAAGCTCGCGAGCTTCGTCCTCTTCGCCCGCCTGCTCTGGGCCGGCACCGGCCCCGTCGCCGGCAGCATCGCCGTGGCCGATACCATCCCCGGCTGGCTGCCGATCCTCGCCCTCCTCGCCCTCGCTTCCCTCCTGCTCGGCAACATCGCCGCGCTCGCCCAGACCAACGTCCGCCGCCTGCTCGCCTACTCCGCCATCGCCCACGCCGGCGGTCTCCTGCTCGGCGTGATGGCCGCCGGCCGCACCGGCCCCGCCCCGCTCTTCTACTACGCGGCCACCTACGGCCTCGCCACCGTGGGCGCCTTCGGCGTCATCGCCGCCGTCGAACGCGCCGGCGCCTGCCAGCAGATCACCGACCTCGCCGGCCTCCACCGCCGCTCCCCGCTCCTCGCCTACTGCCTGCTGATCTTCATGCTGTCCCTCGCGGGTATCCCGCCGCTCGCCGGCTTCTTCGGCAAATTCGCCGTCTTCGCCGCCGCCCTGAAAATCTCCGGCCTCGCGAGCTTCCTCGGCTGGCTGACCCTGCTCGCCATCGCGCTGAGCGCCATCGCGCTCTACTACTATCTCGTGATCCTGAAACAGGCCCTCGTCGCCCGTCCGGCGCCGGAGGCCGCCGCCATCCGCGTGGCCCCGAGCGCCGCCGCGACCTTGCTCATCCTCGCCGGCCTCGTCGTCGCGCTCGGCCTTTTTCCCTCGGCCGTCCTGCGGCTGATCACCTGAGGAGCGCCCGCGCCGCGCCCCGATTTCCCCGCCGCCCACCCCGGCCGCGGGCGCGCCTTTCCGGCGCCGCAGGCGGCTTCGGTCGCCCCGGCCGACCCGACCGTCGGCCACTTTCCGCTTGCCCATGCCAGACCACCCCCTTTTTACGGCTCCTCCTTGCGGGCCGAGCCGACGGGAAACTTTTTCCCAACCGCCGGTCTCATCCCGCCCCAAAACCCTCCTGCTTCGTCTCGTCCCATGATTGAAGTCAAAGGTCTGGTTAAAACTTACGGCACCAAACGCGCGGTCGACGGCGTCAGCTTCACAGTCCGCCGCGGCGATATCCTCGGCTTCCTCGGCCCCAACGGCGCCGGCAAGTCGACCACGATGAAAATGATCACCGGCTTCCTCCGGCCCGACGCCGGCTCCGCCACCGTCGATGGCATCGACGTCGCCGCGGATCCCGTCGCCGTCAAAGCCAAGCTCGGCTACCTCCCCGAAAGCGCCCCCGCCTACCCCGAGATGACCGTCGAGGAGTTCCTCGGCTTCATCGCCGAGGTCCGCGGCTTCCGCGCCGCCGCCCGCCAGGCGCAGATCGACCGCGCGATCCAACTCACCCACCTGAACCCCGTCCGGAAGCAGTCCATCGAGACGCTCTCCAAGGGCTTCAAGCAGCGCGTCGGCTTCGCGCAGGCTCTCCTGCACGATCCCGCCGCCCTCATCCTCGACGAGCCGACCGACGGCCTCGACCCCAACCAAAAGAACGAGGTCCGCTCGCTCATCAAAAGCATGTCCGTCGAGAAGGCCGTCATCCTCTCGACGCACATCCTCGAGGAGGTCGATGCGATCTGCAATCGGGTCATCATCATCTCCCAGGGCCGCGTCGTCGCCGACGAGACGCCCGAGCGTCTCCGCGCCCGCAAACCCGGCGCCCGCCTCGACGAGATCTTCCGCGACCTCACCCGCGGCGACATCTGAACGGCCCTGCGCCGCTCCGCTCTCCGCCGGACGCTCCGTCGTCGTCCCGCCTCCCCGTCGTTTTTCTCCCTTCCGCCTTTCGCCTTCCGCCTTTTCCCAGTCATGCGCCAAATCATCCCCATCTTCAAACGCGAGTTCCTGGGCTACTTCCGCGCACCGGTGGCCTACGTCTTCCTCGTCGCGTTCCTCGTCATCTCCGTCTCGCTCGCCTTCTCCCGCTACGGCGGCTTCTTCCGCGCCGGCGTCGCCGGCATGGAGAGCTACTTCACGTTCTTCCCGTGGCTCTTCCTCTTCATCGTGCCCGCCGTCGGCATGCGCCTCTGGTCCGAGGAGAAACGCTCCGGCACCGTCGAGCTGCTCTTCACGCTCCCCGTCACCACCCTCGAGGCCGTCCTCGGCAAATTCCTCGCCGGCTGGGCGTTTCTCGGCCTCGCGATCCTGCTGAGCTTCCCGATGGCCCTCACCGTCGGCTACCTCGGCGACCCCGACTGGGGCGTCATCGCCACCACCTACCTCGGCGCCATCCTCATGGCCGGCGGCTACCTCGGCGTCTGCGCCCTCACCTCCGCGCTCACCAAGAACCAGGTCATCAGCTTCGTCCTCAGCCTCGGCGCCTGCGCGATCCTGCTGTTCCTCGGCTTCAGCAGCTTCACCGACACCCTCGAGGGCATCCTCCCCATCGCCCTCGCCGACGCCCTCTCGAACTTCAGCTTCATCACGCATTTCGACGCCTTCACCAAGGGCATCATCGATCCCAAGGACGTCATCTTCTTCCTCTCGCTGATGGGCTTCACCCTCTTCCTCAACGTCGTCGCCCTCGAGCGCTGAGCCGCAACCCGGCCTCCCCGCTCCCACCTCCCGGCTCCCAACCCTTTCGCTCCCGCCCATGAAACTCGGAAGCAAGACCCTCGCCATCGCCCTCCTCCTCGTTGGCCTCATCCTGGTCAACTACCTCGCCTCCTCGATCCCCGTCCGGATCGATGCCACCGCGGAGAACATCTACTCCCTGTCCTCCGGCACCAAGACCATGCTCGGCAAGATCGAGGAGCCCGTCGCCCTCGACCTCTACTTCTCAAAGGACGCCGGCAACCTCCCCATCGCCTACAAGAACTACGCCGCCCGCGTGCAGGAGATGCTCCGCCAATACGTGCGCGCCTCCCGCGGCAAGCTGACGCTCAACGTCATCAACCCCCGCCCCGACACCCCCGAGGAGGAAAAAGCCACCGCCGCCGGCCTCACCCCCCAGGTCGCCCAGCAGGGCGGTGAACAGTTCTTCTTCGGCCTCGTCGTCACCCAGGCCGACCAGCAGAAAAATATCCCGGCCTTCACCCCGCAGCGCGAACAGTTCCTCGAATACGACCTCTCGAAGCTCGTCTACAGCGTCCAGCAGATCGACAAGCGGAAACTCGGCCTCCTCACCAGCCTCCCGCTCCAGGGCACCAGCCCGCAGGAGATGCAGATGATGATGATGATGCGCCGCCAGCCCCAGCCGTCCCAGATGGTCATGACCGAGCTCGAGCAGTCGTTCCAGGTCGTCACCGTCGACGCCGCCGCCACCGAGCTGCCCGCCGGCCTCGACGTCCTCCTCGTCGCCCACCCGCAGAACGTGTCTCCGAAACTTCAATACGCGATCGACCAGTTCCTCCTCGGCGGCAAACCCGTCATCCTCGCCGTCGACCCGTCCTCGCAGCACTTCAAGCGCCAGAGCAACCCGCAGCAGATGATGATGGGCGGCGGACCGCAGAACGTCTCCTCCGACCTCCCCACGCTGCTCACCGCCTACGGCATCCAATACGACGCCCAGAAAGTCGTCGGCGACCTCGAGAACGCCACCCAGGTCCAGACCGGCGGCGGCGGCATCGCCCGCTACCCGATCTGGCTCAGCCTCCGCGGCAAGGCGGCCTTCAACCCCAAGTCCCTCGCCACCGCCCAGCTGAACTCGGCCATGTTCATCGAGTCCGGCTCCATCGCCAAACGCGAGGGCTCCGACCTCACCTTCACCCCGCTTGTCGAGACCTCCGCCCAGGCCGGCGACGTCGCCAGCATGATGCTGCAGTTCGCCCAGCCCGACGATGTCGCGAAACAGATCACCCCTTCCGGCAAGAAGACCGTCGCCGCCCTCGTCACCGGCAAATTCAAGACCGCCTTCCCCAACGGTGCCCCGGCCGACGAGCCCAAGCCCGACGATCCCAACGCCAAGAAGGACGCGCCGAAGGCGGACGCCCCCAAGGCCGACGGCCTCAAGGAATCCAAGGCCACCTCCACGCTCTTCGTCATCGCCGACACCGACTGGCTCTTCGACGACTACTCCGTCCGCAAATTCAACTTCTTCGGCCAGACCGCCGCCGAGCCCTTCAACGACAACCTCGCCTTCGCCGCCAACACCGTCGAATTCCTCGGCGGCTCCCAGGATCTCATCACCATCCGCGGCAAGGGCTCCTCGCTCCGTCCGTTCGATGTCGTCCGCAAGATGGAAGCCGAGGCCCAGAAGGAATATCAGGCCAAGCTCACCGAGCTCGATAAGCGCCTCCAGGAGGTGCAGACGAAACTCACCGAGCTCCAGGGCAAGAAGGGCGAGGGCAACCGCCTCGTCGCCACGCCTGAAATGGCCAAGGCCATCGAGGAGTTCCAGAAACAGCAGGCCAAGATGCGCGGCGAACGCCGCGAGATCCGCCGCGCCCTTCGCGAGGATATCGACGCCCTCGAGAACCGCCTCCTCGTGGTCAACCTCCTCGCGACACCCCTCCTGGTGCTCGCCTTCGGCTTCATCTTCTACCGCAACCGCCGCCGGTAATCCACCCGCCGCGCCCACTTCTCAGCCTCAACCCTCATCCTCACCATGAGACTGAAGACCCTCATCGTCGCCATCGCCGTCCTCGCCGCCCTCTCCGCCGTCGCCTACGTCATGCGCCGCCCGGAGCCGCCACCCGTCGCCGACAGCCGCGTCGGCCAGCCCCTCATCGACCGCGCCGTCATCGAGAAAGCCACCAAGCTCCGCCTCGCCGACGCCGGCAAAACCGTCGAGCTCACCCGCCAGACCGACGGCACCTGGCGCGTCCCGTCCTATCACGACATGACCGCCGACTTCGCCAAGCTGTCCGGCTTCGTCGGCAATCTCACCGACGCCAAGATCCAGCGCTTCGTCACCGCGACCAAGGAGCGCCTCGACCGCCTCGAGTTCAAAGACACCCAGATCGAGCTCTACGACTCCGCCGGAAAATCGCTCTTTAAAATCACGCTCGGCAAAAACGCCGACACCGGCGGCGGCCGCTACCTCCGCTACGGCGATGAGCAGAAGGCGTTTCTCACCAACCTCAGCGCCTGGCTCGACCCCGAGGCCAAGAACTGGGCCAACGCCGAACTCATCAACCTCAAGCCCGACGACATCGCCAAGCTCGAGATTCCCTTCGCCGAAGGCGGCCCGATCGTCGTCTCCCGCGCGAAAAAGGAAGATCCTTGGACCGCCGACAAGACGCCCGCCGGCCAGCGCGTGAAGGCCGACAAGATCTCCTCGACGCTCAGCTCGATCGGCAATCTCCGCTTCACCGAGAGCACCGGCCTCGACGACGCCAATCTCGCCGCCGCCAAGGCCAACCAGCGCGCCTTCAAGGTCACGACCTTCGACAACAAGACCGTGACCATCGCCCTCGGCCGCAAACCCGAGGAGAAAAAACTCAAGCCCGTCACCCCCGCCGCCGACGGCAAATCCGGCCCCGCCGCCCTCGGCAGCGTAGCCGACCTCGCGAAGAAGGACGCCGACAAAAAACCCGGCGACGACAAGAAGGACGACAAGCCCCTCGCGCCCGAATACGACACGATCCCCGCCGGCCCCGTCTTCGCGATGGTCGGCCACAGCGACTCCGCCGCCCCCATCAACGCCCTCATGGCCAAGCGCGGCTTCCAGATCTCCGACTTCACCTTCACGAGCCTCCCGCAGAAAGCCGACGAGCTCTTCGAGCCCGCCCCCGCCCCTGCCCCCGAGCCCAAGAAGGACGAAAAGCCCGCCGAGAAAAAGTAAACGTCGGCCATCGGATCCTTCTGCAGGCGGGGTGCCCTCACCCCGCCTTTTTCTTTTCTCCTACCCCAACGGTGGGAGGGGCTTTACGCCCCGACTTTATCCGGCCCACTCCCCTCTTTACACGTATCAACACTTCCATATGCGTTGATTCGTCATGTCGCCCGACCGGCCTATCTCCGATCTCTTCGCGCAAAAGCGCCCCCTCCGCTCCCTCGAATTCTTCCCGCCGCGCGATGACGCCGGGATCGACACGCTTCGCACCGCCGCCACCTCGCTGAAGCGCATCCAGCCCGACTTCGTCTCGATCACCTACGGCGCCGGCGGCACCACCCGCGACCGCACGGCCCAGGTCGCTGCCCTGCTGAAGAACGACCTCGGCTTCACCGTGATGCCGCACCTCACGTGCGTCGGCCATTCGCGCAGCGAGCTCGGTGAGATCGCCGATCGCATCCACGCCGGCGGCTTCCGAAACATCATGACCCTCCGCGGCGACCCGCCCAAGGGCTCCACCCAGTTTCAGGTCGCCACCGACGGCCTGCGCAACGCCTCCGAGCTCGTCGCCCTCCTCAAGTCCCGCCACGCCGATTTCTGCCTCGGCGTTGCCGGCTATCCCGAGAAACACCCCGAGGCACCGTCCCTCGACACCGATCTCACGCACCTCAAACGCAAGGTCGACGCCGGTGCCGCGTTCATCACCACCCAGCTCTTTTTCGACAACAGCCTCTATTACCGCTTCGTCGAAAAATGCCGCGCCGCCGGCATCACGGTCCCGATCGTGCCCGGCATCATGCCCGTGCTCTCGCTGAAGCAGGTTCAGCGCTTCACCCAGATGTGCGGCGCCTCGCTGCCCCAGCAGCTCATCACGCGCCTCGAAGTCGCCGCCGAAGACGCCGATGTCGTCGAGACCATCGGCATCGATTGGGCACTCACCCAGATCCGCGGCCTCATCGCCAACGGCGCCCCCGGCTACCACCTCTACATCATGAACCGCGCGAAGGGCGCCCTCGCCCTCGCCGCCGGCCTCGCCGCCTGAGCTGGTGGGAGCGGGTTTACCCCGCGACTCGTCCGGGCCTATCGCCCTGGCTGCCACCCTTCCGCCCCCGCGATCCGCAATCCGAAATCCGCAATCTCGGATCGCCCTTCACCCGCCCGCCATCACCGGCCGAAACCCCGCCGCCGCCAGGATCTCCGCGATCTTCTCACGCTGGTCCCCCTGAATCTCGATCGCCCCGTCCTTGACGGTCCCGCCGCAGCCGCACGCCGCGCGCATCTTCTTCGCGAGCTGCTCCTTTTCCGGCAGCCCGATCCCCACAAAGCCGTCGACCACCGTCACGGTCTTCCCCCCGCGTCCGCCCGTCTCGCGCCGCACATCCACGCGCCCGCGATTTTTCGCCGCGCCGCCACTCGCCGCCGGCGCCTTGTTTCCGGTCTCCGGTTTCCGGTCTCCGGTCTCGACGACCCTCGCCGGCCCCACCGGCAACCCCGCTCCGCTCAACGCAGCAAACGGATTCTGCCCCAGCGCCTTCCCTCCATCCATCGGCAATTTCTTGTCCATTTGCCCTCCCATTCGCGTCCGCTCCGCCCAATCCGCAATCCGAAATCCCAAATCCCCCATTTCCCCGCTCTGCCCTCAGCGCCCCGCCCGCCCGCCGCACACCCCCACGGGAATATCGTTCGCGCCGCCCAGAAACATCACCGCCTTGGCATAGCTGCGATTCTGCAGAAAATGCACGAGCTGAGGATGTAGCGTCGCGCGCCCCTGCTCCAGAAAGCCGTCCAGTTTTCCCATCTCGTCGGCGATCACCTGCCCGTTTTTCGCCGCGATTCCGGCCAGCAACGCCTCCAACGAGGCCTTGATCTGCGATTCCATGCCGCGATTGGACCGACCGCTCCCGACCGGGCAATCGCTAATTCGCCCGCTTCACACCTTAAGTCCCCGTTCAAACCCCCGCTCCGCCCCCGGCGCACTTGTCAGTCCCCGCGGTCTGTGGTCCATTCACCGCTCCTATTTTCTCAAAGCTCGTGCGCCACGCGTCTTCGGGACCCTGTCCCGGCCTCGCTGGCACCCGAGTTTCCCAGGCTCCTCTCCTTCATGAATCGCTCTTCCCTGCCCACCATCGCCAACGCCGATATCATCGAGTCGGCCTACCAGGCGTGGCTCCAAGACCATAACTCCGTCGACCCGACGTGGCGCGCCTTCTTCCAGGGCTTCACCCTCGCCGCCAACGGCAACGCCTCTCCCGTCGCCGCCCTCTCGTCCGCCGCCGCGACCGAGGAAAAAGCCCACGCCGCCGCGCCGATCATCGACAGCCTCACGCAGTCCCGCGTCCACCAACTCATCAACGCCTACCGCTCCATCGGCCACCTCGAGGCCCACCTCGATCCGCTGAGCGACGCCCCCGCCCCGCACCCGAAACTCTCCCTCGAGCAGTTCCACCTCTCCGACGCCGACCTCGACACCGCGTTCGACATCGGCACCTACCTCGGCGGCGGCCAGATGACCCTCCGCGACATCGTCGCCAATCTCCGCCGCACCTACTGCGGCCACATCGGCGTCGAATACATGCACATTCAGGACGGCGATGTCCGCTCCTGGCTCCAGGAAAAGATGGAGGCCACGCGCAACCAGCCCGCGTTCTCCCGCGCCGAGAAAGTCCGCATCCTCCGCCGCGTCCACAAGGCCGAGCTCTTCGAGCGCTTCCTCCACACCAAATACGTCGGCCAGAAACGCTTCTCCCTCGAGGGCGGCGAGACCATGGTCGCCGCCGTCGACTCCATCATCGAGATGTGCCCCGACTGCGGCGTCGAGGAAGTCGTCATGGGCATGGCCCACCGCGGCCGCCTCAACATCCTCACCAGCGTCATGCGGAAATCGTTCGATGTCCTCTTCGAACAGTTCTCCGAAAACTATATCCCCGACGCCGTCGGCGGTGACGGCGACGTCAAATACCACCTCGGCTACGAGGCCATCCTCGACACCGCCTCCGGCCGCAAGGTCGAGGTCCGCCTCGCCGCCAACCCCTCCCACCTCGAGATCGTCAACCCCGTCGTCGAGGGCAAGGCCCGCGCCCGCCAACGCATCCGCGGTGGCGCCGGCTTCCGCCACAAGGTCCTCCCGCTCCTCATCCACGGCGACGCCGCGTTCGCCGGCCAGGGCATCGTCGCCGAGACGCTGAATTTCTCCCAGCTCCCCGGCTACCGCACCGGCGGCACGCTCCACATCATCGTCAACAACCAGATCGGCTTCACCACCCTCCCGCAGGACTCGCGCTCCACGCGCTACTGCACCGACGTCGCCAAGATGATCGAGGCCCCGATCTTCCACGTGAACGGCGACGACCCCGAGGCCGTCTGCATGGTCGCCCAGCTCGCCCTCGCGTTCCGCGAGAAGTTCGCCCGCGACGTCGTCATCGACATGGTCTGCTACCGCAAACACGGCCACAACGAGACCGACGAGCCCGCCTTCACCCAGCCGCTCCTCTACAAGAAGATCGCCTCGCACCCGCAGGTCTCCGCCGTCCTCAGCGCCAAACTCATCGGCGAAGGCACGATCGACGCCGCCGAGTCCGAAGCCATCAAGGCCGAATACACCGCCGCCCTCGAGAAGAACCTCGAGAAGGCCAAGGCCTCCGAGACCGCCAAGAGCGCCAAGCGCGCCGCCGCCATCGAGCAGCGGAAATTCGTCGGCTCCACCGCGATCTTCCAACCCGAGTATCACTTCAAGCCGGTCCAGACCAAGGTCGCCTCCGACGTTATCGACCACGTCGTCCGCGGCCTCACCTCGATCCCCGCCGACTTCAAGGTGAACCCCAAGATCCGCCGCTTCATCGACGCCCGCACCCAGGCGCACAAGGACGGCGGCCCCATCGACTGGGGCTTCGCCGAATCCCTCGCCTTCGGCACCCTCCTCCTCGAGGGCACGCCCGTCCGCCTCAGCGGCCAGGACTGCGAACGCGGCACCTTCAGCCATCGCCACGCCGTGCTCCACGACATGGAGACCGACGCCACCTACGCACCCCTCAAACACCTCGGCGAATCGCAGGCGCAGTTCTGCGTCTACAACTCCCTCCTCTCCGAAGCCGCCGTCCTCGGCTTCGATTACGGCTACTCGCTCGCTTACCCCGGCATGCTCTGCATCTGGGAAGCCCAGTTCGGCGACTTCGCCAACGGCGCCCAGGTCGTCATCGATCAGTTCATCAGCTCCGGCGAATCCAAGTGGCACCGCACCAGCGGCATCGTCCTTCTCCTGCCGCACGGCTACGAAGGCCAGGGCCCCTAGCACTCCTCCGCCCGCCTCGAGCGCTTCCTCCAGCTCTGCGCCGAGGACAACATCCAGGTCGCCAACATCACCACGCCCGCCAACTTCTTCCACGCGCTCCGCCGCCAGATGAAGCGCGAGTTCCAGAAGCCGCTCGTCGTGATGTCGCCCAAGTCCCTCCTCCGCCATCCTGCCGCGACTTCGCGCCTCGAGGAGCTCACCACCGGCGGCTTCCAGGAAATCCTCGACGACCCCGCCGCGCCCGCCAACCCCACGCGCCTCATCGTCTGCTCCGGCAAGGTCTACTACGACCTCGCCGACTACCGCGCGAAACACCAGATCGCCGACACGGCCCTCGTCCGCATCGAACAACTCTACCCGCTCAATCTCCGCCGCCTCGGCGAGATCGCCAAGAAATACGCCCACGCGAAACTCATCTGGGCCCAGGAGGAATCCGAAAACATGGGCGCCTGGTCCTTCATCGCGCCGCTGCTCGAAAACACCTTCCACAAACGCCCCGTCTACGCCGGCCGCGATGCCTCCGCCTCGCCCGCCGTCGGCTCCCTCGGCTTGCACAAGCTCGAGCTCGCCGCCCTCCTCAAACAAGCCTTCACGATCTAAAGCCCTGAACGCAAAGACGCGCAGGACCGCAATAACCCGCAAAGCCCACCTCCGGTCTCCTTCGCGAGCCTCTGCGCCCTTCGCCTCTTAGCGTTTAACTCCCGTCCCTCCGACCTCTCCTCTTCCATGGCTATCGAAGTCAAAATTCCCCCGATGGGTGAATCGATCACCTCCGGCGTCCTCGCCAAGTGGCACGTCGCCGACGGCGCCACCGTCGCCAAGGACCAGCCCCTCTTCGAACTCGAGACCGACAAAATCACGAGCGAAGGCACCGCCGAGGCCGCCGGCACCATCAAGCTCCTCGTCGCCGTGGGCGCCGAAGTGAAGATTGGCCAGGTCGTCGCCACCATCGACTCCACCGTGGCGGCCCCCGCCGGCGGAGTGCCCTCCCCCCGCGAGGCAGCGCCGGCCCCCGCCGCCAAATCCGCCGAGCAATCCCCCGCCGTCCGCCGCCTCGCCGCCGAGACCGGCATCAACCCCGCCACCATCCCCGGCACCGGCAAAGCCGGCCGCGTCACCAAGGGGGATATCCTCGCCGCCGCCGAGAACCCCGCCGCCGCCCCCGCCACACCCGCGAAGTCGCCCGCCCCCGCCGCGCCCGTCACCGCTCCGCAATCCGCAATCGCCAATCCGCAATCCTCCCCGCGCCAGACCCGCCGCAAACTCACGCCCCTCCGCGCCAAGATCGCCCAGCGCCTCGTCGCCGCCCAGCACGAGGCCGCCATGCTCACCACGTTCAACGAGGTCGACATGTCCGCCGTCATGGCGCTCCGCGCGAAATACCAGGACGACTTCGTGAAGAAAAACGGCCTGAAGCTCGGCTTCATGTCCTTCTTCACCAAGGCCGTCGTCCACGCCCTCCGCGAGGTCCCCGCCGTCAACGCCCAGATCGACGGCGACAGCGTCGTCGAGAATCACTACTACGACATCGGCGTCGCCGTCTCCACCGAGAAGGGCCTCATGGTCCCCGTCATCCGCGGCTGCGACGGCCTCGGCATGGCCGACATCGAGAAGTCCATCGCCGACGCCGCCAAGCGCGCCCGCGACGGCAAGATCACGCTCGATGATCTCAGCGGCGGCGTCTTCACCATCACCAACGGCGGCATCTTCGGCTCGATGCTCTCGACCCCGATCATCAACCCGCCGCAGAGCGCCATCCTCGGCCTCCACGCCATCAACGACCGCCCCGTCGCGGTCAACGGCCAGGTCGTCATCCGCCCGATGATGTATCTCGCCCTCAGCTACGACCACCGCCTCATCGACGGCAAAGAAGCCGTCACCTTCCTCGTGAAGGTAAAGCAGGCCATCGAAGACCCCACGCGGCTCCTCCTCGCGATCTAGGCGCGGCGGTGCCGCGAGTTGAAAGTTGAGAGTTGAAGGTTGAACGACCGATCAGCTGTCCGGCTTTCAACTTTCACCTTTCACCTTTCAACTCCTCAGAGCCCATGGATTCCTTCGACGTCATCGTCATCGGCGCCGGCCCCGGCGGCTACGTGTGCGCCTTCCGCGCCGCCCAGCTCGGCCTCAAAGTCGCCCTCGTCGAGAAACGCGCCGCCCTCGGCGGCACTTGCCTCAACGTCGGCTGCATCCCGAGCAAAGCCCTCCTCGCCTCCTCCGAACACTACGTCTTCGCCAAACACCACGCCGCCGAACACGGCGTTAAACTCGGCGCCGTCGAACTCGACCTGCCCACGCTCCATAGGAAAAAGGATGCCGTCGTCGCGAAGCTCACCGCCGGCGTCGCCCAGCTCGCCAAGGCCCGCAAGATCACCGTCGTCACCGGCACCGCGGCTTTCGTCTCCGCCAACACGGTCGAGATTTCCGCTCCCGATGTGGGCGGGGTGCCCTCACCCCGCTCCCGCCTCACGGCGAAAAACATCGTCATCGCCACCGGCTCCGCGCCCGTCGAGCTCCCGTTCCTCAAGTTCGACGGCCGCACCGTCGTCTCCTCCGACCACGCCATCGCCTTCGACTCCGTGCCGAAGCACCTCGTCGTCGTCGGCGGCGGCGTGATCGGCGTCGAGCTCGGCTCCGTCTGGTCCCGCCTCGGCGCCGCCGTCACCGTCGTCGAGTTCCTGCCCAACATCGTCGCCACCTACGACGCCGACATCATCCGCAACTTCACCCGCATCCTCCAGAAGCAGGGCCTCAAGATCGAGACCGGCGCCAAGGTCACCGGCTTCAAGCCCGCCCCAGGGGCCCCTGTGGGCGGGGTGCCCTCACCCCGCGGCATTCTCACCGCCGAACGCGACGGCAAGGTGCTCGAATTCGAGACCGACAAGGTCCTCGTCGCCGTCGGCCGCCGCCCGTTCACCGACGGCCTCGGCCTCGACAAAGCCGGCGTGCAGCTCGACGAGAAGAAACGCGTCAAGGTCGACGGCCATCTCCGCACCAACGTCCCGGGCATCTGGGCCATCGGCGATGTCGTCGCCGGCCCCATGCTTGCCCACAAAGCCGAGGAGGACGGCGTCGCCGTCGCCGAGTGGATCGCCGGCAAACCCGGCCACATCAACTGGGACCTCGTGCCCGGCATCGTCTACACCGACCCCGAGGTCGCCAGCGTCGGCCTCGGCGAGGACGAGGCCAAGAAACGCGGCCTCACGATCAACGTCGGCAAATTCAACTTCGCCGCCAACGGCCGCGCCATCGCCGCCGATGCCACCGAGGGCTACGTGAAGATCGTCGCCGATGCGAAGACCGACCGCATTCTCGGCGCCCAGATCATCGGCCGCGGCGCCGGCGAACTCATCAGCGAGATCGTCACCCACATGGAATACGGCGGCAGCGCCGAGGACCTCGCCCGCACGATCCACGCCCATCCCACGATGAGCGAAGCCGTCAAGGAAGCCGCCCTCGCCGTCAGCAAGAGCGCCCTCCACGCGCTCTGATTCCGCCCCGCCGCGTCAGGGCAGCGGCCGGTGGTTTTTCGGGTCGGTCACCAGCGCATCGAACGGCGCGTATCCCGTCAGCGCATGCCGCAGGACGGGATCGAGCCGCAGCGTGTGCATCGTGAAGACGGCCGGCTTGCCGAGTAACCGGCGCAGCTCCTCGACCGCTTCGTCCTTCCGCCCGAGCAGTCCCAGCACCCGCGCCCAGGTCGCGCGATAGTTCACCCCGTCGATCGCGTCGCGCGATTCCGGCAGCAGTTCGTTCACCCGGTCCAGCGCCCGCATCGCTTCGTCGCCCCGACCCACGATCGCCAAAGCGACCGCGAGCTCGATCATCGTCCGGTGGCTGGACGGCTCCTCCGCGAGCCGCTGTTCGCACACCGCCTGTTGTCGCTTGGCCGCCGCCACCGCGAGCTCCACCTGACCGTGCCGCAGGTGCATGCCCACCGTGTTCACGAAGGCGACGACGGGCGACTCGAACTCCGCAAACAGCGGCTCCTTGTCATGGATGGCCCGAAACGCCGCATAATCGTCGCGCCGGACGGCCAGCGACTTCCGGGCAAACCGCCCAAACGTGGACTCCCGCTGCTCGGGCGTCAGACCCGCGATCAGCTTTTCCAACGCCGCCAACGAACCGGTGGATTGGAGCGCAAACTCCGCCGCGAGGAACTGTTCGCGGAGATCCCCCGGCAGAAGCACGAGCAGTCGTTGCTGCACGGCCCCGGCTTCGGGCCAACGCCGGAGCAGGGAATACGTCACCATCTGGTCGCGCAGAAACAGGATGTTGGCCGGGTCGAGTTCCACCGACTTCGCGTGCGCCGCGACGGCCTCCGGCCAACGCCCCTGCCGCCGGAGGATCAACGCCAGCGAGCCGTAGCCGGTCGCATCGTTGGGCTGCCGGTCGATGAGGCGCTGGTAGGCCGCGGTCGCCCGTCCATAGTCGCGGTAGGCGTAGTAGGCAAACGTGCCCTCGATCCGGATGACGTCCGGCGCATCGGGTGCGATCCGGCGCGCGTTGGCCATGGCCGCATCCGCCCGCGCCAGCCGCGCCGGCGAAGCGTCGTGATTCCAGAAAACCCGCAGCGCGTGCACCACCGCGAGTTCGCCCCACGCCGCCGCGAAGTTCGGGTCAAGCTCGACCGCGCTCTGGAAAAGCTGCTCCGCCTTCGCCAGCGCATCCCGGCTCGCCGTCGGGGCGCGGTTCCGCGTGTCGCGGCCGCGCAGGAAAAGATCGTGGGCCGCCGGATTTTCCGTGGGCCGCCGCGTCAGATGCTTCTGCGTCTCCGGCGAGATCGCCGCCTCGAGCGCCCCCGCAATCTCCAGCGCCAACGCCGCCTGGATCGCAAAGATGTCGGTGAGGTCCCGATCGTAGGCCTTGGCCCACACATGCTCGTCCGTCCGGGAGTTGATGAGCTGCCCCGTCACGCGGACCTTGTTGCCCATCCGTCGCACGCTGCCTTCGAGGATAAAGGCCACCCCCAGCTCCTGCCCGATCTCCCGCACGCTTTTCTTGGCGTCGCGATAACGCACGACCGTCGTGCGCGACACGACCTTCAGTTCCCGGATGAGCGCGAGGTTGGTCAGGATGTCCTCGTGCACGCCGTCGGCGAAGAATGCATTGTCCTTGTCCTCGCTCATGTTCGCGAAGGGCAGCACCGCGATCGATTTCTCCGCCACGCGCACCGGCGCCTTGGCCGCCGCCGTATCGGCTGCCGGTGCCGCCGGACTCGCCGGGCCCGCCGCTTTCGGCCGCAACCCCAGATAGCCCGCCGCTGCCACGGCCACCACCGCCACCGCCGCCAGCCCAAGCAGCGCCGGCGAGCGCTTCGCGGCCGCAGTGGTCGGAGCCGACGTCGCGGAGGACCCACGCACCGCCGGTGCCGCCGGTATCGCGGGCGCGCCCACGGTCCGCCGCGGCGCCTCGATCAGCCGCTGCACTTGCGCGACAAACTCCGGCGTCGGCACGCCGCCTTCGAGGCGCGTCCACTGGTAGCGCATGAACTCCTCGGGCACATCGGCTCCCGACTCCTGCACCCGGTCGATGGCCACCGGCACGATGAACGCCCGCTGGCTGCCCATGTCCTGCGTGCGGTCCGCCGCCAGCTTCCACTCCCGCCGGAAATACCCTTCGGCCCGCTCCTCCGTCCGCAACGAGACGACCGGCACAAACAGCGTGCAGGTTCGGATCTGCTCCCGGATCTTCCGATCCCACGCATCGCCGCCCCGCAACTCCTCCTTGTCGAACCACACCTCCACGCCCGCGGCCCGCAGTCCCTCCGCGAGACGCTTGGCCGCCTCGGCATCCTGCGAGGTGTAGGAAAGAAAGACTGCTTTGCCCGAAGCTGTCGGCTGGATCGACATTGTCGTGGAAAATGCCGGCGCGCCTCCATTCGTCGAGGGCAGAAACGCACTCCACCCCGCATCCCCGACTCCCCGCCGCGGCCCTTCGGCCATCTCCACCAGCGGTTGCCGCCGCCTTCCGCCTTCCGCCTTCCGCCTTTCCCCTTCCGCCTTTCCCCTTCCGCCTTTCGCCTTTCCCCTTCCGCCTTTCCCCTTTCTTCCTCGCCGCACCGCAATCCGGCATTTTCCCTCGCGCGCATGGCTTCCTCCCCCCGCCTGCCCCGCCGCGTATTTCTCCGTAACTCCGCCTCGCTCGTCACCGGCGCCCTGCTCGCCCCGCGCCTCTCTCCCCTCCTCCACGCCGGCGAACCCGCCGGAGCCTTCCGCAGCGACTGGGATCGCTCCGCCGACCGCACCTGGCTCGGCCGCGCCTTCTGGGCCAACCCGCACCAGGACTGGCGCGTCGCCGCCGGCCGCGCCGAATGCCTTCACGCCGCTGCCGACCGCAACATCCACCTCCTCACCCGTCAGCTCGGCTCCCGCTCCGGCACCGCCGAACTCCGCGTCCGCCTCGGCCGCACCGGCGGCGCCCCGCTCGCCGGCCCCGGCTCCGCGGGCTTCCGGATCGGCATTCTGGGCACGCTGAAGGATTACCCCGCGCTCCACGACTACCGGAACAACCTCTGGTCCCAGCCCGCCTCCGGTTTCTCCGCCGGCGTCTCCGGCGACGGCAAACTGTTCTTCCGCCGCCCCGGCGCCCCCGGCGCCGTGCCCGTCGACCTCGCCCGCGAAACGCTCGAGCTTCACCTCGCCGTCGTCCCCGCCGGCTCCGCCTACACCGCCACGCTCACCGCCAGCGATCCCGCCACCGGCCGCCAGCTCGCCCAACTCGTCGCCCGCGACGTCTCCCCCGACGAACTCGTCGGCAATGTCGCCCTCGTGAACAATTTCTCCGCCCCCGGCGACGCCAACACCAAGGGCAAGGCCAAGAAAGCCGCGGCCGCCGCCGCCGCGCCCGCTCCCGGCGGCAGCCCTGCCGGCCCCGGCCTCGGCACCTTCTGGTTCTCCGACTGGACCGTCTCCGGCACCAAGTTCACCGGCTCCGACGAGCAGGTGTTCGGCCCCGTGCTCTGGACGCAATACACCCTCAGCGCCGGCCACCTGAAACTCTCCGCCCAACTCCCGCCGCTCAGTCCTGGCGACACGGATACGGCCCGCCTGCAACTCCACGACGGCGAGGAATGGCGCACCCTCGGCTCCGCCCGGATCGACTTCGAGGCCGGCCTCGCCGTCTTCCGCGTCTCGCCGTGGGACGCCACCCGCGACGTCCGCTACCGCGTCGCCTACGCACTCCGAGCCCGCGATGGCTCCACCACCGATCACCACTGGGAAGGCACCATCCGCCGCGACCCCGTCGACCAGGATCAGCTCACCGTCGGCGACGCCTCGTGCAATATCCACACGATCTTCCCCAACGTCCCCCTCGTGCGCAGCATGGCGCAGCTCAACCCCGACTTCCTCGCCTTCACCGGCGACCAGTTCTACGAGAGCACCGCCGGTTACGGCGTCCAGCGCGAGCCCTACGACAAGGCCGTCCTCGATTATCTCCGGAAATGGTATTTCCACGGCTGGACGTGGCGCGACCTCACCCGCGACCGGCCGAGCATCTCGATCCCCGACGACCATGACGTTTATCAGGGCAACCTCTGGGGCGAGGGCGGTGCCGGCCGCGTCACCACCCAGGAAGCCGGCGGCTACGACATGCCCGCCGCGTGGGTCAACGTCGTCCACCGCACCCAGACCGCACACCACCCCGATCCCTACGACCCGCAGCCCGCGCGCCGCGGCACGATCAACTACTACGGCCCGCTCACCTACGGCCGCGTAAGTTTCGCCGTCCTCGCCGACCGCCAGTTCAAGTCCGGCCCCGAGGGCAAGGTTCCGCCCACCGGCAGCAACCGCGGCGATCACGTGAAGACCGACGGCTTCGATCCCAAAACCGCCGACCTTCCCGGCCTCGTGCTCCTCGGCTCGAAACAGGAACAGTTCCTCCGCGAGTGGACCGCCGATTGGCGCGGCGCCGACATGAAGGCCGTCATCTCGCAGACCATCTTCACCGCCATGGCCACCACCCACGGCGGCAACCGCGAGATCCTCTTCGCCGACTACGACGCCAACGGCTGGAACCAGACCGGCCGCCGCGCCGCCCTCCGCGAGATCCGCAAGGCCTTCGCCGTCCACCTCGCCGGCGACCAGCACCTGCCCGCGGTCGTGCAGTATGGCCTCGACGCGCACCGCGACGGCCCCGTCGCCTTTGCCGGCCCCGCCGTGAACGTCGGCTATCCGCGCTGGTGGGAACCCGAGCGCACCGGCCGCAACAAAACCACCGGCAACACCAAACTCACCGGCGATTTCCTCGATCACTTCGGCAATCCGCTCACCGTGCTCGCCGTCCACAACGGCCCCGCCGAGCCCCCGCGCCCCCTCCTCGAAAACATCAACGCCAAGACCAGCGGCCTCGGCGTCGTCCGCTTCGACAAGGCGAAACGCACCATCACCTTCGAGTGCTGGCCCTACTCGGCCGACGTCACGAAGCCCGGCACGCAGATGCCCACGTGGCCCCTCACCGTGTCACAGCTCGACAACTACGCCCGCCCCGCCGCCGCCCACCTGCCCACCCTCCGCATCTCCGGTCTCGCGAAGCCCGTGGTCCAGATCTTCGACGACGCCGGCACCGAGCTGATCTACGGCCTCCGCCTCACCGGCCCCACCTTCCGCCCGCACGTCTTCGCCGCCGGCCGCTACACGGTGAAAGTCGGCGACCCGGACATCGATCGCTGGAAAACCCTTCCCGCCCTCACCGCCTCCGCCGGCAACACCGCGACCCTCGACGTCGCCTTCTGACCGCCACGCGTCCCTTCCCGTAGGCGGGTGCTCCACGCCGCCTGCCCACGCTCCCGACCCACCCGGCCGCAGCGGCTCACACCCGCGGGCGGCCGCCGGGAATTTCACGAATTTCGTGAAATTCCCCGCCCTCGCTTTTTGCGCCCGGCACGCCTTCGCGCGGCGGAGGCTTCCTGCACTGCCGACTCGGCCGCGCGCGGCACTGTGCCCCCCACCGCGCGTTTCCCGGTCGCCTGGTGCCCGCCGTGGCATGAGGCTCGGCGTTTCCTCGCGCCATGTCCGCCACCGCCGGTTCTCCTTCCCGCTCCCAGCACGCCCGCGGCGTCGGGCTGATGGTGGTGTCGGCGCTCACGTTCACCGCCAACGTCCTCCTCATCCGCGGCATCGGGCAGTTCGAGTCGGTCAACATCTGGCTCGTCTCCTGCGCGCGCTTCGTCGTCGGCCTCGTGCTCGTCGCCGCCCTCTATCCGCGCGAGTGGCAGCCGTCGCACCTCTTCCGCAGCACCAAGCTCGCCGAGCGCGGCCTGATCGGCGGCCTCGGCGTCGTCACCTACTACGCCACCGTCGTCCACCTCGGCGCCGGTCGCGCCACCTTCATCAACAACACCTACGTCATCTGGGGCGCCCTGCTCGCCGTCCTGATCCTGCGCGAGCCGCTCCGGCGTGCCGTCGCCGTCGGCGGCGTCGCCGCCCTCGCCGGTCTCGGCCTGCTCACCGGCGCCTTCGCCAGCGGCGCGACCGTCGGCGGCTACGATGTGCTCGCCGTCGCCTGCGCGGTCGCGTCGGGCTACATCGTCGTCACTATCCGGCAGCTCCACGCGACCGAGCACAGCTCCACCATCTTTTCCGCGCAGTGCGTCTACGGTCTGCTCGTGTGCGGCGGACCGCTGCTGTTTCACCTCCAGCCCGTCAGCCTCACCGCCGCGTTCATGCTGGTGGTCGCCAGCATCTGCGCCGGACTCGGCCAGCTCACCATGACACGCGCTTTCCGCGACCTCTCCGTCGCCGAGGGTTCGCTGCTCCAGATGATCGTGCCGCTCGGCATCGCCGTCGGCGAAGCCGTCCTCTTCGGCGCGCGCTTCACCGGCGCCGAACTCGCGGGCGCCGCCCTCATCCTGCTGGGCTCCTCGCTCCCCGCGCTGCGGCGCTGAGCCTACGCCGCCCCGCCGCGCAGAAACGCCACCAGCTCCTGCGCCGCGCGGCTCAACGGCCGCCCCGCCCGGTGGATCACACCGATCGGCCGCGTCACGCCCCGGATCTCGCGGTAAACCACGCCGCGCTCGCGTCCGCTCCGCGCCATCGCCGGCACGAGCGACACGCCCCACCCCGCCGCGACAAACGCCAGCACCGTCTCGATCTGCGCGCTGCGGAAACTCACGCGCGGCGCAAATCCCTCCAGCCGGCAGAACTGCAGCGTCTGCCCCGCCAGGCAGTGGCCTTCGTGCATGAGGATGAACGGCTCGTCCTCCAGATCATCCAGCGTCAGCGCCGCGCGCCCCGCCCGCGCCAGCCGGTGCCGCCGCGGCAGCACCGCCAGCAGCGGCTCCGCAAAAAACTCCTCCGCCACCAGCCCCGCCTTTTCCACCGGCAGGCTCACCAGCGCCACCTCGATCTCCTTCGCCAGCACCGCCTGCGCGAGCTGCGCCGTCGTATCCTCGTGCACCACCACTTCGACGCCCGCATGCCGCGCCGTGAAACGCCGCAGCCGCTCCGGCAGATAATACGGCGCCACCGTCGGCAGCGCCCCGAGCACCACGCGTCCGCGCACCAACCCGCGCACCTCCCGCATCGTTTCCCGCGCCCGCTCCAGCTCCTCCAGCACGCGCTCCGCATGCACGCGGAACAGCTCCCCCGCCGCCGTCAGCGACACATCGCGCTTCGTCCGCTCGAACAACCGCTCCTCCAGCTCCGCCTCCAGCTTCATGATCTGCTGGCTGAGCGACGGCTGCGCCACATGACACTGCTCCGCCGCACGGCTGAAATTCCGCGTGCGCGCCACGGCGAGGAAATACCGGAGTTGATGCAGTTCCATCGGCAGAAAAAACGTCGCGCCACACCAACGCCCGCCGTGCCGCCGGGAAAGCCCGGATTTTCCTCACCCGCCACAAACAGTGTCGCCGCGCCCGCTCCGACCGGCACGCTCCCCGGACTCGCTGTGAAATTTCTCCTCCTCTGGGACATCGACGGCACCCTCATTACCTCCGGCAACGCCGGCATGCGCGCACTGCAGTCCGCCCTGCACGGGCGCTTCGGGCTCGAGGGCTCGCTCGACGACATCGAGTTCGCCGGCCGCACCGACACCTGGATCATGCGCGCCATCTTCCGGAAGTTCGGCCTCCCGGCCACCCCCGAGAACTTCGCCCGCCTCTTCGACGGCTATGTCTCCGCGCTGCCGCGCGAGCTGCACAATCCCCACGCCCGCGTGCTCCCCGGCGTCCGGGAGCTGCTGCAGGCCGCCGCCGCCCACGGCGCCATCGCCCAAGGGCTGCTCACCGGCAACATGCGCCGCGGCGCCCAGGTGAAACTCGCCCACCACGGCCTGTGGGAATACTTCGGCTTCGGCGCCTTCGGCGACGACAGCGAACTCCGCAACGACCTCGGCCCGCACGCCCTCCGCCGCGCCCTCGAGCACCACGGCGTGCATTTCCCCGCAACCAACGTCTGGGTCATCGGCGATACGCCGCACGATATCGCCTGCGGCCGGGCCATCGGCGCCCGCACCCTCGCCGTCGCCACCGGCGGCTCCTCCCTCGCGCACCTCCGCGCCCACGCCCCCACCGCCGCGCTTCCCGACCTCTCCGCCACCGCCGAGGTCCTCGCGCTCCTCCAGCACCCCGCCTGATTCCGCCCGCCGGCGAACGGCTTTCACCCCGCACTCCCGCGCTCACTCCAGGCTTGTGCCCGGACTCCGCGCCATGCATTTAATAATTATGAGCCGCTCGCCCCTGCTTCCCCTGCGCTCCCCGTTCCTGCCCGCGCTCCGCCGCGCCGTCCGGCTTTTCGCCGCCGTCGCGTGGCTCGCCTTCCCCGCCGCCGCGTGGGCCCAGGCCACCGGCACCGTCCAGGGCCGCGTGTTCAATCCCGCGACCCAGCAATACGTCCGCAACGCCGAGGTCACCCTCGAGGGCACCAACCAGGTCGCCGCCACCGAGGGCGACGGCTCCTTCCGCTTCCTCGGCGTCGCCCCGGGCGAAGCCACCGTCCTCGTCGCCTACACCGGCTACCGGCCCGTGCGCGACACGTTCACCGTCACCGCCGGCCAGACCGCCGTCCGCGAGATCAGCCTCGTCAGCACCCAGGCCGCCGCCGCCGGCGACAACGTCGTCCAACTCACCGCGTTCACCGTCTCCTCCGAACGCGAGGGCAACGCCAAGGCCATCATGGAACAGCGCCGCAACATGGACATCACCACCTCCGTCGCCTCCGACATCTTCGGCGACGTCACCGACGGCAACGTGGGCGAGTTCCTCAAGTTCCTCCCCGGCGTCGATGTCGACTACGTCGAGTCCGAGACCCGCGGCCCGCGCCTCGGCGGCATGGATGCCCAATACGTCGGCGTCTCCTTCGACGGCGTGCGCGTCGCCAGCGCCGACGCCAACCGCACCGGCGACCTCGGCCGCGCCACAAGCTTCGAGGCCTTCTCCATCAGCTCCATCGAATCCATCGAGATCAGCCGCACCACCAGCCCCGACGCCAACGCCGACTCCCCCGCCGGCACGATCAACATGAAAACCCGCCGCGCCTTCGACCGCAAAGGCCGGCGCATCGGCTACAACGTCAGCGTCAACCTCAACTCCGAGGAGTTTCACGTCAACCGCACCTACGGCCCCGGCGGCCTCAAGGAATACAAGGTCCGCCCGAACTACAGCTTCGAGTATTCCGACGTCTTCCTCAACCAGCGCCTCGGCATCGTCGCCAGCTACAGCCACGTCGACTCCTACACCGAGCAGTATCGCCACAACATTACCTACAACCTCAACCCCACCGCCGCCGACCCGCGCCCGATGGTCGTCACCGCGCTCAACTTCAAGGACGGCCCCAAGAACATCGCCAAGGACACCTACACCTTCACCTCCGACTTCAAGGCCACCTCGCGCCTCGTTCTCTCCGGCACCTTCATCTACAACTACTCCCTCGGCCAGTCGTTCAACCGGGAGATGACGTTCAACGCCGCGACGAACAACGCCAACGCCAACACCGGCCGCGCCACCGTCCTCGGCGACGGCCTCACCGAGGTCCGCACCAACGGCCTCGCCACCAACACCGCCCGCAACTCCGCCCTCGGCGGCGGCGGCCAGAGCAAGGTCACCAACACCGTCACCGTCGCCCCCAAGTTCGAATACCGCCTCGGCTCCCTCACCGTCGACGGCCTCGCCACCTGGTCCCGCTCGCGCAACAACTACGATGCGCTCGAGGAGGGCCACACCCGCACCACGGACGTGAACTCGATCTCCAGCGACTTCATCGCCACCCGACCCTCCTCCGACTCCTACGAGTGGACGATCCGGCAGGTCGGCGGCGCCGACTGGTTCAACCTCGCCAACCGCACCAATCCCCGCCTCGGCAACGAGGGCCGCTACGCCAACACCGAGGAATACACCGGCGGCCTCAACGCCCGCTGGGCCACCCGCCTCGGCTCGCTCCCCACCGTCTTCAAGTTCGGCGGCAAGTGGAACGAGGAGTCCCGCCGCAACGGCAACGAGTCCAGCTACTACACCTGGTCCTACATCGGCCCCGGCGGCAACGTCCGCAACCCCGACACCGGCGCCATCGCCACCACCGGCAGCTGGGCCGCGTATCCGAATTCCAACTTCTGGGACACCGGCACCACCAACATCCTCACCCTCGTCGACCTCAACGGCCAGGTCCGCCCGCAGTCCATCCCGCGGCCCGACGACCACGCCCTCGGCGCGCTCTTCCGGGCCCACCCCGAATACTTCGTCAACATCGCCTCCGCCGATAATTATTACAACGCGTTCATCGCCCCGCGCCGCAACATCACCCAGACCATCACCGCCGGCTACGGCATGGCCGATCTCCGCGTGAACGAAAAACTCTCCGTCCGCACCGGCCTCCGCTGGGAAAAGACCGAGAACGTCACCCGCGACTTCGATCCGCTCACCAACCGCGAGGTCCTCGCCGCCGGCTTCCCCGTCAACACCGCCGCCCGCCCCACCACCATCGCCGGCTACCAGTATCAGTATTTCACCAACCCGCTCATCTCGCGCCGCCGCGAATACGACAACCTCTTCCCCATGGTCAGCGTGAAATACAACCTCACGCGCGCCTTCCAGTTCCAGGCCGGCATCAACAAGGCCATCTCCCGCCCGCCGCCCGACTCCCTCTCCGGCGCGTGGCTGATCAACGAGGACGCCCAGCTCATCACCTCGCCCAATCCCAACCTGCTCCCGGAATACTCCAAGAACTACGTCGCCCGCCTCGCCTACTACTTCGAGCCTGCCGGCCAGCTCTCCGTCACCTTCACGCAGAATCAGATCGAGAACCTGCGCGAAACCCGCCGCGGCTCCGCCGAGGAGTTCGGCCTCGGCGACGACCCCGAATACGGCAGCTACGAGTTCCAGGCCCCGTTCAACGTCGACCGCTCCCGCCGCCACCGCGGCTTCGAATTCGCCTACAACCAGACGCTCCCCTTCCGCCACGAGGCACTCCGCGGCATCACCGTCAACACCGGCTACACCCGCAGCTACTCCGACGCCCGCCGCGGCAACCTCCTCCCGCACCGCGTCACCTCCAGCCTCGGCTACAGTTACAAACGCTTCCGCGGCCGCCTCGGCGTCGTCTGGCGCGATGACACACCCGAGTCCACCATCGGTCGCTTCCGGCGCCACGACACCAAATACGACCTCAGCGGCGAGATCCGCCTCACGAAGTATGCGTCGTTGTTCTTCCAGGGGCGGAACATCTTCAACGACGGCCAGACGTGGATGGAAACTCCCGCCGGCCGCCCCGAAGGCGAAGGCGCCGCCGTGCGCGTCTACGAGAACTACGGCGCCAACTGGAATTTCGGCGTCAAAGGCACCTTCTGACCGACGCCGCGTTCGTCCCGGATTTCGGGACGACCTTTTTCCCGTTCGCCAACGTAGCGGGAGCATCCTGCTCCCGCTGCGCCTCACGGCCGCCTTTCCAGCCCCGCCCGCGCCCGTGAATTGGTTTGCTGCCGCTTCCGCCCCGCGGCTACCACGTTCGGCTTTCCCATGTCCCGCCCGTTCACCATCGCCATCGGTTCCGATCACGCCGGCTTCACCTACAAGGAAGCCATCAAGGCCATGCTCCTCGCGGAGGGCCACACCGTGCGCGATTTCGGCACCCACTCCGATGCGGCGTGCGACTACCCCGACTTCATCCGCCCCGTCGCCGAAGCCGTCGCCCGCGGCGAGTTCGAACGCGGCATCGTCCTCGGCGGCTCCGGCAACGGCGAAGCCATCGTCGCCAATCGCGTCAAAGGCGTCCGCTGCGGCCTCTGCTGGAACGAACAACTCGCCGTGTGGAACCGCTCCCACAACGACGGCAACGTCCTCTCCCTCGGCCAACGCACCGTCTCCGAATCCGAGGCCCTCGCGATCGTGAAGACCTGGCTCGCCACCGAGTTTGAAGGCGGTCGCCACCTCGCCCGCATCCGCAAGATCGACGCCACCTGACCGCGCCCCGCGCCCGCCTCCCGCGCGGCGCCGCTTCTCCATCCGCCCGGCCCGCTTGCGCTCCCCGGGCGCACCCTTTCCTTGCGCCTTGCGTCTTCGCAGACGCTGCCATGCCTCGACGTTCCACGGCGCAACTCACCTATCAGCATGTGTTCGAGCCGGGCTCGGACCCGGCGGCCGCCCCGCTTCTGCTGCTCCACGGCACCGGCGGCAACGAACACGACCTGCTCCGCCTCGGCCGTGCCCTCGCTCCGGGCGCCCCCCTGCTGAGCCCGCGCGGGGATGTCAGCGAGGGCGGCGCCCTGCGCTTCTTCGCCCGCCTCGCCGAGGGCGTCTTCGACCCCGAGGAAGTCCGCCGCCGCACCCAGGCCCTCGCCGACTTCATTCTCGGCGCCGCAAAATACTACCACTTCGACCCGCTCCGCCTCACCGCCGTCGGGTTCTCCAACGGCGCCAACATCGCCGTAACGCTCCTCCTGCTCCGCCCCGAAACACTCGGCGCCGCCATCCTCTTCCGACCCATGGTCGTCCTCGAACAACCCGCCGCCTCCGGCTCCCTCGCGGGCAAACGCGTGCTCCTGACCCACGGCACCACCGATCCGCTCGTGCCACCGGACCACCCGGGCCGGCTCGCGGACCTCCTCCTCGTCGGCGGCGCCGAAGTCCAACTCGTATCGATCGCCGCCAGCCATCAGCTCACGCCGCAGGATTTCTCCGCCGCCCGCACCTTCCTCGCCTGAGCGTCCCTCCCGCCTCAGGCCTCTCGCCTCAGACCTCACGCCTTTTTTCATGCTGTATCGCCGCCTCGGCCGCTCCGGCCTGCAAATCAGCGCGCTCTCCTACGGCGCCTGGGTCACGTTCGGAAAACAGATCGGCGACACCACCGCCCGCGACCTGCTCCACGCCGCCTACGACGCCGGCATCAATTTCTTCGACAACGCCGAGACCTACGCCGACGGCGAAGCCGAGCGCGTGATGGGCTCCATCCTGAAACAGTCCGGCTGGCGCCGCAGCTCCTACCTCGTTTCCAGCAAGGTCTATTTCGGCTGGGAGGACGATAAGCCCAATCAGACCGGCCTCTCGCGGAAACACATCGTCGAAGCCTGTCACGACGCCCTGCGCCGCCTGCAGGTCGATTACCTCGATCTTTTCTACTGCCATCGCCCCGACCCGGAGGTCCCCGTCGCCGAGTCCGTCCGCGCGATGCACGACCTCATCGTCCAGGGCAAGGTGCTCTACTGGGGCACCAGCGAGTGGCCGGCCACCGCCATCGCCGAAGCCCACCGCGTCTGCGCCGAACAGCACCTCCACGCCCCGATCGTCGAGCAGCCGCAATACAACCTCTTCCACCGCGCCCGCGTCGAAAAGGAATACTCCGCCCTCTACCGCTCCGCCGTCGGCCTCGGCCTCACCACCTGGTCGCCGCTCGCCTCCGGCCTGCTCACCGGCAAATACGCCGGCGGCATCCCCGCCGATTCCCGGCTCAGCTCGCCCGACATGGCGTGGCTGCTCGAACGCATCACGCGCGACCCGCTCGCCGACAAGAAACGCGCCGCCGTCACCGCCTTCGCCACGCTCGCCCGCGATCTCGGCACCACCCTCCCGCGCCTCGCCATCGCATGGTGCCTGAAGAACCTGCACGTCAGCAGCGTGATCCTCGGCGCCTCCCGCCCGTCGCAACTGCAGGAAAATCTCGGCGCCCTCGACCTGCTCCCCCACCTCACCCCCGCCGTCCTCGCCCAACTCGACAAAATCTCCTCCCCCGCCGCGACCTGACCCTTTTCCCCGTTCCGCCTTCCGCCTTTCGCCTTCCGCCTTTCCCATGCACCTCACCTATCTCGGCCACTCCTGCTTCCTCCTCGAGACCGCAAAAGCCCGGATCCTCATTGACCCATTCCTCACCGGTAACCCCTCCGCTACCGTCAAGGCCACCGACATCACGTGCGACTACATCCTCGTCTCGCACGGCCACGAGGACCACTCCGGCGACGCCCTCGCGATCGCGAAACGCACCGGCGCCACCATCGTCGCCAACTACGAGATCGCCGAATACTTCGGCGCCCAGGGCGCGAAAACGCACGGCATGAATCCCGGCGGCGGCTTCAATTTCCCCTTCGGCCGCGTGAAGCTCACGCTCGCGCACCACACCTCCAGCGTAAACGCCGGCCTCAACCCGATCTACCTCGGCGTGCCCTGCGGTCTGCTCATCACGGCCGACGGCAAGACCGTCTATCACGCCGGCGACACCGCCCTGTTTCTCGACATGCAGCTCATCGGCCGCGCCGGCCTCGATGTCGCCCTGCTGCCGATCGGCGACAACTTCACCATGGGGCCCGAGGACGCACTCACCGCGCTCGATTTCCTCAAGCCCAAACTCGCCGTCCCGATGCATTTCAACACCTGGCCGCCGATCGCGCAGGACGCCGCGAAGTTCGCCGCCGACGCCGCCAAGACCGGCCACTCCGTCCGCGTCCTGAGCGCCGGCGATTCGCTCGGTATCTGATCGCTCCGCCAACGTGGCGGGAGCGTCCCGCTCCCGCCCTGCCCGATCAGAACATCCCCTTCACGCCGAGCTGGAAATTCACCCCGTATTCGCCCTCGGCCGTGAAGTGCACGTAGCGCGGGCTGCCCGGCGCATAGCTGTGGTTCTGGTCCCGGTTGTTGAAGACGTTCCGCCCCGCGATGTAGGCCGAGTAGTTTTTCGTGAGCCGCCAGTCGAGCGAGGCATCGAACCGCAGCCGCTCCTGCTGATACGTCCAGCCCGCCGCACCGAGATTCCCCGCCCCCACGGCCGCCACGCGCTTCTTCCCGACCAGCGACCACTTGCCGACAAACGCGATCGGCCGCCGGTTGTAGTGGAAGCCCCAGTTGATCAGCAGCGGCGTGAACCCGCGGAAATCCGCCTCCGCCGGTCCCTTGTTCCGCACCATCGTCGTGTTCGCAAACACGCGGAAGGACTTCGCCAACTCGTGCCGCACCCACGCCGCCAACGGCTGGTTCACGTTGATCTCCCAGCCCGTGATGTGCGCGATCCCCGTGATGTTGCCCGGCGCGTTGACCTGGAAATCCGTGAACTCGTCGCTCAACCCGATCGACTCGAGAAACTCCGGCGTGGCGAGGAAGCTCCGGTTCGCGAAGAAATTTTTGATCTGCTTCCGGTAGAAACCGGCCGAGATTTCGCCGCCCGCCGCCGAGTAGTGCTCGATGCGCACATCGAGACTCTTCGCCGTCCACGGAATCAGCGCGGGGTTCTTCGTCGTGATCGTCCCCAGCGCCGAACCGGTCGTGTTGGAGTTCGGATCGAAATCCACCTGGTTCACATTCGTCGCCCCGAGGATGTTGCCGAAATCCGGCCGGCCGAGCGTCCGCGCCACGCCGACGCGCGTGATCAGATTCTCCGTCACGTTGTAGCTCGCATTCAGGCTCGGGTAGAAATCGCCGTATTCCTTCTGCATCCGCGTGCCGAGCTTCTGGTAGATCAGCCGGTCCGCCGCGATGCCGTCGGTCGTGATCGGGATCGGCCGGTTCTGCGCGTTGAGGATCAGCTGCCCCGTCGTCGGGTTGCGCTGATACTGCGCGTTGTTGTCCTGCAACACCGTCCGCCCGTCGTCCGTCGTCCGCTCGTAGCGCACGCCGGTCACCACCCGCAGCCGGTTGTGCAGCAGCGATACGTCGCCCATCAGATACGTCGCGTCGATCCGCTCGGTGATCTGCTCCGTGTTGAGCGCATCCGCCCGCAGATCGGTGCGGCGGTTGGCGTTCGTGTCGAAATACTGCGGATACTGCTCGTAGAGTTCCCACGCGCGCCGGCCGCTGGGAAACGTCGCCGTGCGGTAGTTGCGCGGCATGTCGTAGGTCAGCAGCGCGTAGTTCGTGAGATCGATCGGCAGCCGCGCGAAGTTGTCGTCCGCCGTGTTCGCGACGCCGTCCGCCCCCACGAAAACCGGGTTGAACGACGAGGTCCGCCGCGCGCGATACTGCTCCGAGGTCGAGAGTCCCGTCTTCACGCCGAGACTGTATCCCGGCGCGAAGAATTTCCGCTTCACGTCCACGCGCGCACTCTTGCCCGTGCTGTCGTTGTCGCGCGTGCCCGACGCACCGTTGAGGAAGAAATTGTAGCTCCGCAGATCGAAGGGATCGATCGCCTGTCCCGCCGCGTTCCGCACCGTGAGCGTGCCCGGATAGTAGTCGCTGAAACCGTCGTAATCGATCGTCGCGCCCTGGATCCGCCCCGCCGCCGTCTCGAACTGCCGGTGCGAGTTGGACCGGTAGGTCTGGTCCGACCAGTTGTAGCCCAGCGTGCTCGTCACGTCCCACGCCTCGCCGATGTGCCGGTAGTTGAGCCGCATGATGTGATTCCGCACGCGCACGTAGCGCGCCGTGTTGTTCACGTTCAAGGTGCCCGAGCCGGGCCGGCCGCGGGTGAAATCCGGGCCCCACGCGAGCGGGTTGGTGCCGGTGTTGATCACGAAGTTGTGCTGCTCGTAATCCTGCACGAGCCAGTTGCTCGAGTGGCTGAACGACAGCGTGTCCGTCGGCGCCAGCTTGTAGTCCGCCCGCAGCCCCACCGAGTAGCGCCGCTCGAAGACCGGGAAGACGTTATACTGGAAGGTCGTCAGATAGGGGTTGTCGATCGTCGCGCGCAGGGGATTCGCCGCGGTCGTCGCGGTGTTGAAGGTCCGGTTGATCCGGCGCGCCACGCCGAACTGGTCGTTCTTCACCGCGTTCAGCGAGAAGCCGAAACGCTTCGACACCGGCACCGTGTAGGACACGTCGAAATCCGGCTCGTAGTGGAACACCTTCTTCTGGTCGTCGCCGTCGCCGCCGCCCGGCTGCTTGCTGAACGCCATGTCCCGCGAGTTCTTGTTCACGTAGGCCTTGAAACGCAGCTCCCGCCGCGACGCCTCGAACGCACTCCGGCTGACCATGTTGATCGAGCCGCCGAGGCTCGCCGCCGACATCTCCGGCGTCGGCACCTTGTAGATCTCCACCCGCGACGCGTTGCTCAGCGAGAACGCCTGCAGCAGCGTGCCGCGCGACGGACCCGCCGAGCCCGCCGCGTTCACGTCTTCGCCGTCGAGCGCGATGTTGGTGTAGGTCGAGGGCAGCCCGCGCAGCCCGATCGAGACCGCGTTCATCTGGTCCGTGTTCACGTCGACGCCGGGCAGGAATTTCACGAACTCGCCCAGATTGTTCTGGATCACGTCGCCCAGCGCGTCGGTCGAGAGCACCGTCTTGATGTTTCCCGCGAAGCGCTGCTCGTTCATCGCGATCGTCGAGGCGTTGGTGTCGCGCGCACTGGCGACGACAAACTCGTCCAGCTTCAACACGCCCTCGCCGGTCGCCGCCGGATCCTTCATCCCGCTCGGCACGAGCGCGAAATCGAGCTGCACCGCCTGGCCCGCGACGACCGTCGCCTTCGCCGTCTGCGGCGCGAGGCCCGTGTAGAAGGCCGTCACCTGCACCGCGCCCGCCGGCAGGTCGGTCAGCCGGTATTCGCCGAACACATCCGTGAACGCCTCCCGGTTCGTCCCCACCACCGTCACGCGCGCATTTTCGAGCGAGAGCCGCGCCGCGGCGTTCTGCACCCGGCCGGTCAGCACACCGCCCGCGGGCGACTGCGCGACGGCGCCCGCGGCGCCCAGGGCAAACAAGGCTACGGCGATGCCACGCACCGCCGCACGAAACAGGGTAGTCGGACTCATAGGGTAACCGGGCCAGCATCGCGGATCCGCCCGCGCCAAGGCCAGCGGGTTTTCGCCGCTTTATCTGCCCGGACTTCTCGTATTCATCCCCACCCCGGCGAAAAAGTCTGCGTCCTCTCGCATCTTTTCCCGTCTGCAGGAGTGTATGAACACCGTAGCTCTCGAAACCGAAACTGTCCGCGACGCCGTCCGGCGCCGCTACGACGCGATCGCCACCGGCGACGCGTCCTCTCCCGCCACCGCGCCTACCGGCTCCTGCTGCTCCTCCGCCTCTGCTCCGACCGCCGCGGGCGGCTGCTGCGGCGCCGACACCCAGGCCAAAACCCTCGGCTACTCCGACACCGATCTGGCCGGCATCCCCGACGGTGCCAACCTCGGCCTCGGCTGCGGCAACCCCGTCGCCATCGCCTCGCTCACGCCCGGCCAGACCGTCCTCGATCTCGGCGCCGGCGCCGGATTCGACGCCTTCCTCGCCGCCCGCGCCGTCGGACCGACCGGCCGCGTCATCGGGGTCGACATGACGCCCGCCATGGTCACCAAAGCCCGCGCCAATGCCCGGAAAGGCGCGTGGACCAATGTCGAGTTTCGGCTCGGCGAAATCGAGGCCTTGCCCGTAGCCGACGCCTCCGTCGACGTCATCATCTCCAACTGCGTGATCAATCTCTGCCCCGACAAGACGCCCGTCTACGGCGAGGCCTTCCGCGTGCTCCGCCCCGGCGGCCGGATCGCCGTCTCCGATGTCGTCGCCCGCACCGCCCTGCCGCCCGAGGTAAAGTCCGACCTCGCGCTCCACAGCGGCTGCCTCGCCGGCGCCACGCTCCACGCCGACCTCGAGCAAATCCTCACCACCGCCGGCTTCACCGACATCGTCATCCGGCCCAAGGGCAACAGCGACGCCATCATCACGAGTTGGGAATCGAAGCGGGGCTTCGAATCCGTCGTCTTCGCCGCCGAAGTCACCGCCCGCAAACCAGCCGCCACCTGCTGCGGCGCCGACTGCTGCAGCCCGGAGAAGTCGCCTTGAATCCGACCATCCGTCCCATGACCGAGGCCGACCTCGACGCAGCGCGCGCCCTGTGGACCACCGCGGAGGGCGTCGAGCTTTCGGAAGGCGACAGCCGCGCCGAGCTCGCGCGCTACCTGCAGCGCAACCCCGGCCTCAGCTGCGTGGCCGTCGCCGGCGACCGTCTCGTCGGCGCCGTGCTCGCCGGCCACGACGGCAGGCGCGGCTACCTCTATCACCTCTCGGTCGCCGCCGAGGCCCGCGGTCACGGCGTCGGCCGCGCCCTCACCGCCCACGCAATCGCCTCGCTGCAGGCCACCGGCATCCCCCGCGCGTTTATCCTCGTCGCCCGCGACAATCCCGGCGGTCACGCGTTCTGGACGCACCTCGGCTGGGAGCCGCTCGATTTCGCCGACGTTCTCGGGAGGGACTTATGATCTCTTCGCCCACCGCCGCCGAGCCGCTCGGCGCCGACGCCTTGTGGCGCGAGTTCTCCGCCCCGTTGCGCCGCTTCCTCCGCGCCCGCACGCGTTCCGCGGCGGATGCCGACGATCTGCTCCAGGAGGTGTTCGTGCGCATCCAGCGCCGCCTGCCCGAACTCCGCGAGCCTGCCAAACTCCAGGGCTGGGTTTACCGCATCGCGCGCAACGTCGTCATCGACCACTACCGCAGTCGCCGCGAGTCCGTGCCGCTCGCCGATGAAGCCGAGCCCTCCGACCCCGGCGGCCGCGACGCCGTCGACCTCACGCCCGCGCTGCGCCGTTTCCTCGCCGCCCTCCCGCCGCCCTACCGCGATCCGCTGATCCGGCACGAATTTCAGGGCGAGAGCATCGCCGAGGTCGCCGCCGCGCTCGGTCTCAGCGTCACCGCCGCCAAGACGCGCGTCCGCCGCGCCCGCCTGCTGCTGCGCGAGATGCTCGACCGCTGCTGCCGCTTCGAGTTCGACCGCCGCGGCCGCGTGATCGAGGCCACGCCCCGCGCTCCGTGCGACTGCCGCCCCACGCGCCCGACCTCACCGTAGCGGGAGCGTCCCGCTCGCGCCGTCCGTCACACCAGGAATCCGCCACCCGCGCCGGCCGCCGACAAGCGGCAGCCCTGCAGTCCCACAATCACGCGACGTCGATTTCAGCTCTGCAAAAACGCCACGTCGACCTCGGTCCGCACGCGCTTCCCGCTGTCCGCCACGAGTTCGATCTGCCCGCCGTCGCGCGCCGCGATCGACTTCACGCGATCGAATCCCTTCGGCACCTCCGCCATGCCGATGATGTAGGCCACCGTCGTGGGCCGCTTCGGATCGAGTTGCAGCGTCGTCGGAAAACCGCGCCGCGAGAGCGCGTTCGGTGTCACCGACTCCGCCAGCCCGTAGTGGAAGAAACTCGTCGTGTCCTCGATGCCCATCACCGCCGTGTGCCGGCCGTTCCACGGCGCATAGTGCCGGCCGCCGTTCGAGATCCAGAGGATCGTGTGCCGCAGCGTCCGCGGATCGCGCAACGCGAAGTAGACGTAGCGCTCGCGGGGAAACGTCACCGCCGTCCACGCCAGCGTAAGCTTCGGATCCGCCGTCAGCATCACGAGGTCGTCGAATCCCTTCCGCGCCGGATAGCGCGCCACGTCGGTCTCGCCGCCGTTGGCCAGCGGCACCTTCTCCAGCGTGCGGAACGCCGCATTGGCCTTCAGCGCCGAGTAGCCGTAATTCTCCGGGCGCTCGAACAGATCGGGCAGCACCTGCGCCTGCACAAACCGGCTCGTGCTCACCACGCCGCTGCCTTCGGCCTCGGGAAATTTCAGCATCGCATGGTGCCCCACGCTCATCGGCCCGCGCGCGGCCAGCACGTGCCGCTGATAGACGACGGTCTGCCCCTCCACGAGCGAGATGAACTTGTCCGCCGTGCCCTTGCGCACGCCGAGCTCCATCCGCGCGTGCAGCGTCGCCCGCCGCTCCACCCGCTCGAACGCCTTCAGCCGCCACGTGCCGTTCGCCGTCTCGCCGTGCGGCGGATGCTTCTCGCCGCGCCAGGCCGTGCCGTTGCCCCCGAAGGGCGCGCAGAAAAAGTCGCCGCGCAACGATTTCAACAGCACCGGAAACTCCGCCGGCAGCCGCTCCTCCGCCCACGGCGCAATCGAGAAGGGCTGCACTTTCCTCCCGCCCAGGCGGAAGGTCACCGGCCCGAGATGCCCGCCCGCACGCGTCAGGTGGGCTTCGACATGGGTGGACTTGAGGGACCACGACGGCTGGCCGTGGACGGTATGCAGGGTGGGAGCACTCACGCGCCCAAGGCTTCCCACCGCCGCCACCGTGGCAAGCGTCCGCCGCGCCGGCGGCCGCTCACTTCAAGGCTTCGAGGTAATCCGCCAGCAGCGACAGATTGCGTTCGAACGTGTCCGTCCGGATCGCCGTCACGCCGCGCTGCGTGCTCACCCACCGGCCCTCGCCGTCGAGTTCGTTGATCGCCGCCAGCACCCGCGGCTCGAGGGCGCGTGCCCGCGCCGCTTTGCCTTTCGCCGACTTCGCCGCCTCCTGCGCCGCCGTCCGCCGCGCGAGAAACGCCTCGCGGCCCACATGCATCACCTCTTCGTAATGTGCGATCGCCGGCGCGACCCCGTAGCCGCTCTTCCACGAGTAGCCCGTCTGCCGCTCGGGACTCAGATCCTCGACGCGGTATTTGATTTTCCCGTCGCGGTCGCCGTAGACCGGCGTGTTGGTCCGCAGCTCATACATCCGCGCCCAGATCCCCGGCGCGATTTCCGAGCGCTTGAACCACGCGATCGCCCGCGGCAGCGGCTCCACGAACTTCCGGTCGCCGGTTTCGAGATAGAGATCCACCAGCAGCCGCATCACGCCCACGCTCTCGTTCGAGCAGAGGCTCGGCGGCTCGAAAGCCCGCGCCCACGCCGGCTCCAGCTGCGGATTGTATTGCTGGGCCCACACCGGCTGCGGCTCCGGCAGCTGCGCGAGCAGCAGGAAATCGCCGCCCTTCAGCGCCGCCGCGCGGAACTCCGGCCGGCCCGTCTTCCGCGCCGCCTCCAGCAGCGTCATCACGCAGTCGCGGTGCGTGTTGTCGTTCAGCGTATAGTAGCCCATGTAGTTTTCCTTCGGATACTCGCGCGGGTAGGACTGGGGATACCGCGCCGGCTGCACCGGATATTCGCCGGCCGAGACCGGCACCCCGCTCCAGCGCTGCGGCCAGCCGCCGTTCGGCCGCTGCGCCTCCAGCAGCTTCGCGAGCCCGTAGTCGCGCGCCTCCCGGATCCGGCGGTCGCGCGGCTCGTCCGCGCCCCGGCTCGCCTCGACCACCGCGAGCAGCAGCCGCAACGCCGACTGCGTGTTGTCGTCGTCGAAGGTCGAGACGTTCTTCCGCTTCGCCGCGTCCGCGGGGGAAATTTTTCCGATGTCCGAACGCCGATACCACGCCGCGCCCAGCTTGGGATCGAACTCCACCAGATAATCCCAACCGCCCGACGCCAGCTGGCCGACCGCCAGCGCATCCGCCGCCGCCTTCGCCGCGTCGAGGTAGCGCGCGTCGCCCGTCGCCTCGTAGGCGCGCAGGAAGACCATCCCCATCGACGGCGTGCCCGGCGGCTGCACCCAGATCTGCGTCGGCGTCGCCACGTTCTCGCCCGCGCGCTCCTTCAGATCGAGCGAGTAGCGCCAGAGGTAGCCGCCCTCCGTCGCGATCGAGCGCATGAAGGCGGTCGCCTTCTGCATCGCCGCGCGCGCCTTCTCCGCGGTCGCGGTGTCGGAAGGAGCCGGGGCGGCGGACAGGACGGACGCCATCGCGCCGAGCGCGAGCGCCGCCAAGAGGGAGAATCGGGGCAGGTTCATGACTTCGCAGGGTTTCGGGGCAGCTGGACGGGGCGGGTCCGGTTTCGTTGCGCCGCCGAGCCTTCGCTTGCGTCCGCTGCTGGCAACCTTTCGCTACCCGCCGCGTCGTGCCCTGACGGCGAACCCCACCGCCTTCCCACATGAAACGTCTCCTCCTGTTCGTCGCCGCCCTCGCGGCGTTCTCCACCGCGTCAGCCCAGGACGCCGTCAAAGCCCGCCTCGACAAATCGCCGCGCCACCTCGAATGGGTGACCATCAAGCACAACGGCCGCGACCTGAAGTGCTTCATCGGCTTCCCCGAGGTGAAGCACAAGGCGACCGCGATCGTCCTCATCCACGAGATCTTCGGCCTCTCCGACTGGGTCCGCGGCATGGTCGACCAATTCGCCGAGGCCGGCTACATCGCCATCGCCCCCGATTTCCTCTCCGGCATGGGCCCCAACGGCGGCGGCACCGATTCCTTCAGCCCCGACCAGGTCCGCGGCAAGATCCAGGGTCTCACCGACGCCCAAGTCGTCGCCGACGTGAAGGCCGCCGCCGACTATGTCGGCAAGCTCCCCGCGGCCAACGGCAAGGTCGCGGTCGGCGGTTTCTGCTGGGGCGGCGCCCGCACCTTCACCTACGCCGCCTCCGGCGCCGACTTCGCCGCCGGCCTCGTGTTCTACGGCTCCGCGCCCAAGGCCGAGCAGATGGCCGCCATCAAGGTGCCGATCTACGGCTTCTACGGCGGCAACGACGCCCGCATCACGGCCGCCGTCCCCGAAGTCACGCAACAGATGAAGACCGCCGGAAAAACGTTCGACCAGGTCACCTACGAAGGCGCCGGTCACGGCTTCATGCGCTCCGGCGAAGCGGCCGACGCCACCGAGCCCAACAAGAAGGCCCGCGCCGAAGCCTGGGTGCGCATCAAGGGCATCATGTCCAAGCTCTGATCGACGCCGCGCATCGTCCGCGTTTTCCTGCGCTCCGGCCTCGCCGCCGGGGCGCTTTTTTTCGCCTGCTCTTTTCCGCCCACATTCCCGCTCCACCCCATGCGCACGCTTCCGTGCCTTCGCCGTCTGCTTGCCGCCGCCGCGTTCGTTTGCCTGCTGGCACCCGCCGCCTTCCCCGCCGCCAACGCACCCATGCCGCTCACCGCCGCGGCCGCAGAAGACGCCGCCCGCCAGCTTGGCCTGCCCGCGGTCAACGCCGCCACGTTTCGCGACGTCACCGTGGTTCGTGATCTCGCCTACGCCCGCCGCGGCGAACACGAGCTGCGCCTCGATCTGTTTCTCCCAAACAATGCCACCGCCGCGCCGCGACCTTGCATCGTCGTGATCGCCGGCGGCGGCTTCCTCGCCCAACCGCGCACGCGCTTCGGTTTCGTCGCCGCGCACCTCGCCGCCCACGGATTTGCGGCCGTCTCGATCGACTACCGCGGCGCCCCCGGCCACACGTTTCTCGCCACGCTCCACGACACGCAGGACGCCGTCCGCTGGGTGCGCGCCCACGCCCGCGAGTATCATCTCGATCCCGCCCGAGTCGGCGCCATCGGCCAATCCGCCGGCGGCCACCTCGCCGCCATGCTCGCCGTCTCCGCCGACGCTCCTTCACTCCAAGGCCCGCCCGGCACCGATCCCGCCGCCGCCCGCATCCAAGCCGCGGTCTCCCTAGCCGGCGTCTTCGACTTCATCTCGCGGCTCAAGGACGGCGGTCACCAGAAGAAAGCCATCGCCGAGAAACGCCGCTCCAACGGCACCTGGGTCGGCGAACCCTTCACGCCCACCAGCCGCGTCTGGCGCGACGCCTCGCCGATCAACCACATCTCGGCCGGCGACGCGCCCGTCCTTTTCCTCCACTGCCGCGGCGACGACACCGCTCCCTTCGAACAATCCGTCCAGATGTTCGAGGCCCTGCGCCCCGCGAGCCCCCGCAGCAAACTCGTCCTCTACGAGGTCGGCGGCCACAACATGCTCCGCGTCCGCGACACCAACGAGAAACTCTGGTCCGAAACCCTCGCCTTCTTCCAAGCCACGCTGCGCCCCGAGTAGCCCGGGACCAATAGACGGGAGCCCGGAATCCAGAGCCATGCAGAGACCGGAGACCGGATACCGGAAAGCCAGCAGTCGCCGCTCCGCATCAGCCCGCCCCCGACTTCCGCGTCTTCCACCCCGCCGCCATTGCGGCGCCTTTGAAAAACTGCGGCCATTGCCGCAGCCCGCACTCCAAGATTTCGCCCGTTGGCGAAATCCATCAGTGGTGGCCTCGGTCTTCCGTCGCCTGCTTCACCGCCGCGCGGCCCGCATATTCGCCAGCAACTCCTCCGCACACGCGCGCGCAAAACCCGGATCGTTGATCGCCGCATCCAGCTCCACGAGCTTCACGTGTCCTTTCACCCCCGCCCGGATCGCCGCCATCAGCGCCGCATCCGCCGCGGGATCGTGAAACGGCTGCCCCGCCGCGCTGATCACGCTGATCGCCCGCTGCGGCAGCAGCATCGTCACCGGCGCCGGGTAGCGGTTCACCTTCTCCGTGAGAATCTCGCCCAGCCGCGCGCACTCCGCCGGCGTCGTCCGCATCAGCGTCACCTGCGGGTTGTGCTGGTAGAACACGCGCCCGGCGAACTTCGCCGGCACCGTCGCACGCTCGCCGAAGTTCACCATGTCGAGACACCCGGGCGTCACGATCGCCGGCACGCGCGCCTTCGCCGCCGCGTCCAGCCGCTCCGGCCCCGCCCCGAGAATGCCACCCACCAATTCGTCGGCCCACTCGGTCGTCGTGATGTCGAGCACGCCCGCCACCATGCCGCTCGCGATCAACGCCTCCATCGCCCGCCCACCCGTGCCGGTCGCGTGAAATACGAGCACCTCGTAGCCCGCCGCCTCCACGATCCGCTTCGCCTCGGTCACGCACACCGTCGTGTTGCCAAACATGCTCGCCACCACGAGCGGCTTGTCCGCCGCGGGCTCGGCGCGTCGCTTCTCCGCCGCCGCCACCATCCCGCAGATCGCACCCGCCGCGTTGTCGAAGATCGCGCGCGAGACGCGGTTGATCCCCGAGACATCCACGATCGCCGGCACCATCACGATGTCGCTTGTGCCCACGTAGGCCGACGTGTTGCCGCTCGCGAGCGTCGACACCATCACCTTGGGAAACCCGATCGGCAGCGCCCGCATCGCCGCCGTCGCGATCGCCGTCCCGCCGCCGCCGCCGAGCGAAATCAGGCCGTGGATCACACCGCGGGATGCGAAATCCGCGACAATCTTCGCCGCGCCTTTCGCCATCAGCGCCACGCATTCGCCGCGGTCCTTCCGGGCGATCACCGCGCGCCAACCCGGATCCGCCGCCTCGGCGAGCGTCTCGAACCCGATATCCGGCCGGATGCGCGGCGCCTCGAGGCAACCGGCGTTGATCAGCAGCGGCACGAAGCCGTTCCGCTGGATCGTCTCGGCGAGAAACGCGTGTTCCTCACCCTTGGTGTCGAACGTCCCCAGAATTCCGATCGTCGGCATGAAAGAAGGAGCTAAACGCAAAGGTCCAGGAGGGGGCGCTAAGAATCGCGAAGCTCAGACCGATCGCTTGGCGAACCTTGGCGCAGCTTTGCGTCTTTGCGTTTAGGTTCTCAGGGCTTCCCGCTCGCCCACTTCACCGCGTTGGTAAGCAGCGTCTGGTAGGTCGGCAGATTGTGCACGCGCTCGTCGTGACCGATCGTGATGCCCACCACGCGCGCCTTCGGATGCTGCGTGATCCAGACCGCCGGGTGCGGCTTCTGGAACTTCACGCTCGGCGAGGTCTCCGCCAGCACCTCGATCGGCGCCGTGCCCGGCGGAATCTTTTCCGGCTCCGCGTTGATGTAGTAGAGCTCGTCCTCGACCTCGAAGCTCCGCGGCAACCCGCGCAGGATCGGGTGCTCCGGCTTCAGCGCATTTACGGAATACTTCGCGATCCGGTCGTGCCCGCGGGCGCCGCCGCCCACGATCTGCGCGTTGAGCTCGGGCCAGTTGGCGAACGCATACCACGTGCCCGGATGCAGCATCACGAGGCCTTTGCCCTTCGCGGCAAAGTCCATCACGGCCTTCCGATACGCGGGGATGTCGAAAAACTTCCGGTTCACGCTGATCACCGCCACATCCGCGCCGCCCAGCTCCGCGGCCGCCTGGTCGCGATCCTCGGTGACACTCACCGAGAAGCCCGCCGCGCGTAGCGTCGCACCGTCGGTGCCGCCGAAATACTCGGTGAACTTGTGCGAGCTCCCGCCCGTGACGATGAGCACGCGCGTCTTGCCCGGTTCCCACGCGATGGTGCCGATCGGCGGCAACGGCGCATCGCCGCGCCCGCCTTCCTTCGGCCCCTCGGCGCCCGAGGCATCCGGCACCGCCGCCTGCGCCGCCGGCGCGGGCGCGTTCTTGCCGGCCTTGCCGGCTTTCCCGGCCTTACCGGCTTTCGGCGCATCCACGGGCGCGGGAGCCGGCGCGGGCGCGGAGGTCTTCACCGCCGCGCCGTCCGCCTTCGCCGCACTGGCGAGATACGCGATCATGTCGCGCAGCCCCGCCGCCCCGAAGCCCTCGAAACCTTCCGGCATCAGCGAACGCCGCGTGTTCTCCCGCGTCGCGATATCCTCCTTCTTCAGCTCGGTGTCGCCGCCCTGGTTGCGGAGCGTCAGCGTCGTCCCGCTCTCGGCCGAGATCACGCCGACGAAGGTCTCGCCCTTCTTCGTCGTCACGTTCCACTGCCAGTAATTCGGCTCCACCTGCCGGTTCGGATCGACGATGTGCGCCAGCAGCTCCGCCGCCGGGTGCGCACCGATGCCCGCCAGCGGCGGGCCCACGTCGCGCAGTCCGATGTCGCCGAACTTGTGGCACGCCGAGCAGGCCGCCGTGAACAACGCCTTGCCGTTCGCGATGTCGCCGCCCGGCTTCTGCACCTCGGGCAGCAGCTTCGCGACCAGTTCTTCCTTTTGCGCCGAGGTCGCCCCCGCCGCGCCGAGCACCGCCGCCGCCTCGATCGTCACGCGCGTGTTGGGATGCGTGCGCAGCCGCGCGATGTTCGCGGGACCGATCGCCGCAGGGGTCACCCGGTTGTCCTTCACCGCCGCGATCAGCGCGCGCGCCGACGCCGGATACTTCATCAACTGGTCGAAGACCAACTGCGACTTGGTCTGCACAAATGCATTCACGAGCACGCCCGCACCTTCGTCGCCGGGCAGTTCGCCGACGCGGGTCAGCAGCGATACCTTCACTGCATCCGGGGCCGCGGGATCCGCGAGCAGCGTGCCGATCTTGGCCAGCGCATCCGCGCGGGCCTGCGGCAGCGCCAGCAGCGCGAGGGCGATTTCCGCCCGACGCTCGTTCGGCGTGCCGTTGGTCGAGAAATCCGCGAGCAGCCGACGGATCGTCGTCGCCACCGCATCCGCCGGCAGACCCGACCGCTCGACTTTGGCTGCGAGCAGTAACGCCGCCGCCGCCGTGTCCGACGCGCCGAGCAGTTTCTGCAACGCCGCCGTCGTCGCCGGCTCAAACGCAGGCAGCTTGCCCGCGATCTCCACGAGGCCGCGCAGCAGACTGGCCGCTGCCGGTCCCGGCGCGGCCGCCGCCGCGACGATCATCCGACCCGACGCCGCCGGCGCCAGCGTCGGCGCGACTGCCGCCACAAAATTACCCAGCGCCGCCGCCTGCGGGCTCTTCAGCGCCTCAGCGAGAAACTCCTCCGCGTGCTCCGTCGCTCCCGCCGCCAGCGCGGAGCGCAGCCAGTCGTCTTTCGCGCCGATGAACTCCGCCAGGATCGCCTGCCGCGCCACGGGTGTCGTCGCCGCCTTTGCCGCTGCATAACGCTGCTCCGCCTTGCTGCCGAGCGGGAGCTTGCGCGCCTCCGCCATGGCCTTGGCGCCCGCGGCGCCGTGACTTTCCTGCGCGAGCCGCCACGCGGTTTTCTTCACGTGCGCGTTGGGACTCGTCTCGACCGTGCGGACGAGCGCCGCGAGGTTGCCGCGCTCCAGTTTCGGCACCTCGAGTTTCTTCGCGTCCTTGTGCTGCACCTTCCAGATGCGCGCAAAATAGTGGTCGCGGTCCGGCCGCACCGCCGCGTTGGCCGGCCCGTGCAGCGGTCCGCGCGTATCGTTGTGGATCACGGCCTGATTGTAGAAATCCGTGATGTAGAGCGCGCCTTCGGGGCCCACGCGCGCATCGATCGGCCGGAACCACAGGTCCGTGCTGCGCATGAACTCCGTCTCCTCGCGGCCCTTCTCCTTGCCCACGTCGTAGCTCGTGCCATCGGGCCGCACGAACTGGTGGTGCACGATGTTCAGGGTGCACTCGGTCGTGAAGTAGCTGTAGTGCCACTGCGCCGGCCACGCGCCGCCTTCGTAGATCGCGGTGCCCGCCGCCGCCGTGAACCGGCCGACCTGGTCGATCTGCACATACGCCTGCTCGGGCCACTCCAGCTTCGGGAACGAGCGATGATTCGTGATCATGCCCTTCCACGAGGTCGTGCCCGGCATCTTCGCCTTCGCCAGCACGCTCTCGGGCAGCAACGCATGGAAAAACACCGTGCCGCTCGTCGGCTGCGTCCAGAAAATCTGCCCGTCCCACGTCGTCTCGAGGCCCCACGTGTTGCCGTTGCGGCTGTTGTAGATCTCGAAGGCGCTGCCGTCGGGCTTGAACCGCACCACGCCGCTGCCGGCCGTAAACGCCTTCGCGCCGTCGCCCGACTTCACCTCGCCGCGGCTGTAGCCGTGCGTGCCGTAGATCCAGCCGTCGAGGCCCCAGCGGAGATTGTTCAACACCGCGTGCGTGTCGTTCACGCCGAGTCCCGTGTAGAGCCGCGTGCGCTTGTCGGCGACTTCGTCGCCGTTCGTATCCTCGAGGAACCACACGTCGGGCGCCGTCGCCACGATCACGCCGTTCTTGTGGAAGACGAAGCTCGTCACCAGCTCCAGCTTGTCGGCAAACACGTGCTTCCGGTCCATGATGCCGTCGCCGTCGGTGTCGCTCAGGATCGAGATGCGGTCCTCGGGGTCGCGCTCCGTCGTAGGCTTCACCGAACCGCTGTCCTTCCACGCGGGCGCATTGAGCGTGCGGCGGCCGTTGGGATACTCCGGCGTCTCGCACACCCAGAGGCGGCCGCGCTCGTCCCAGTCGATGTTCATGACCTTGTTGATCAGCGGCTCGCTCGCGACGAGCGACAGCTTGAAGTCGGGGTGCAGCTCGATCTTCGCCGCGGCTTTCGCCGGATGCGTCGGACCACCCTCGGGATAACGCAGCGTGTCGCCGAGCTCGTCGGGCCGGCAAAGGGTGTCGACGTTCGCGCGCTGACCCGCCCACGCGATACCGCGGAGCAGGATCGCGCGGTAGTTGGGCCGGTTGAAGTTTTCATAGCGGTGGCCGGGCAGCGAGACGAACGCCCGATACGGCTTCGCCCCGCCCGCGACCGTGCGCTCGTAGGTCCACATCTGCGGCTGCACATCGTAGATGTTCACACCCTTGCGCTTCGCGACCGCCTCGGCGGCGCGGGCCTGCGCCTCCTTGTTGCCGCGGCCGCCGGTATCGTGCGCCTTCGGCGTGTAGGCCGTCGCGAGCACGCGCGCCTCGGGCAGCATGTCCATGTCGTAGTAGATCTCGTCGTCCATCGCCCAGTTGGACACGCCGTGCGTGACCGGATGCTCGCGATCCGTGAAGTAGAGATGCATCGGCGCCTCGAGGAACTTCGTCGTCCCGAAACGCCACGACCCGCCGATGATCGTCTTATACCAGTCGGGGTCGCGCGACACCGCCGCCGCGTGGATCACCACGACGCCGCCGCCGCGCTTGAGGAAATCATTCAGCGCCGCCCGGTCTTCGACTGCCGGCACGTTGCCCGCTTCCGCGGCGTGCAGGATCAGCACATCCGTGTCGGCGAGCTCCGCCGCGGTGGGAAATCGATCCGCGCCGCGCGCCTGCGCCCCGCGCTCGTTGAGCAGCTTGGTCCACTCCGCGAGGAACCGCGGGTAGTCGTGCTGGCCGGGCCCGTGGGTCTTCGGTCCCGAGCGGATGAAGATGCGCAGCGGCTGCTCCGCGGCCGAGAGCGTCACGGCCAGCAGCGAAAGGACGAGGACAACAATACGTTTCATAGGACGGAAGGGGTTCGGGAAAAGGGGTCGGATAAGCGGGGCGTTGCCAAGCAAGCGCGGCGGGAGAAATCCTCAACCGCCCGTGCCCGCGCGGCGCTGGAATGGAGCGGCCTCAGCCACGCGTGCGGCAGGCGGGCAGACCGCGTCGCAGCGATGCCCACGGCTCGAGCGTGGACACGTCGCACGGATCGGGCGCCGCCGCGAGATCGGCCGGGAGTTTCGCCGGCGAGAGGATCGCGAGAAACACGAGCGGCTCGGGGTGCGGGTTGTAGGTCGCATGCACCACGCCCGCCGGGATGTGGGCCATCTCGCCCGGACGCAGGATCCGGCGCTCCTGCCCGACCCACTGCTCCGCCTGCCCGTAAACCACGTAGATGATCTCCTCACGGTGCGGATGATGGTGAAACGGATGGCAATGCATGCCGTCCATGTTCGCCCGCACGAGCAGCAGCTTGTCCGCCGCGACCACGTCGGGCCGGCACAGCCACTCGTTGTTCGTCCAAGGATTGGGCTCGCGGAGCGCATCCGCCAGCTGCACGAAACGGCGTTCGGAAGGGTTCATGGGGCAGAAGTAGTTAAGCGCAAAGCAGCGAAGGAAACAAAGGTTCGCGCCGCGGTGAACAACGGATCTCTTCGCGAACCTTCGCGGGTCTTTGCGTCTTTGCGCTCAGCGTTTGGCGACCGTCAGACTTTTGAATTTCCGCGTCAGGCCCGTGAGCGATTCCTCCACGCCCATGCGCTCGAGCGAGCTCGCGCCCACGAAACCCACGCAATCCGTGCCCGCGATCACGCGCGCGGCGTCGTCCGGCGTGTTGATCGGGCCGCCGTGGCAAAGGAAGAAAATGTCGTTCCGGACCGCGCGCGCGGCGTTGATGATGTCCTGCGTGACCTTGATCGTGTGGTCCCAGCTCACGACTGCACTCTTCACGCCGATGCTGCCGCCTACCGTGGTGCCCACGTGCGCGATGATCGCATCGGCCCCGGCCTTTGCCATCTCGGCCGCCTCGGCCGGCGAGCCCACGTAGACGACGGAGAACAGGTCCATCTTCCGCGCGAGCGCGACCATCTCGTATTCCTTCTGCACCGACATCCCCGTCTCCTCGAGCACCTGGCGGAAATGCCCGTCGACGATCGTGTGCGTCGGGAAATTGTTCACGCCCGAGAAGCCCATCTCCTTCACCTTCCCGAGCCAGTGCCACATCCGGCGCCGCGGATCGGTCGCGTGCACGCCGCAGATCACCGGCACCTCTTCGACCACGGGCAACACCTCGAATTCGCCGATCTCCATGGCGATCGCGTTGGCATCGCCGTAGGCCATCATCCCGGCCGTCGAGCCGTGGCCCATCATCCGGAAGCGGCCGCTGTTGTAGATGATGATCAGGTCGGCGCCTCCCTTCTCGATAAACTTGGCGCTGATGCCGGTGCCGGCGCCCGCGGCGATGATCGCCTGGTTCTTCTTCAGCGTGGCCTGCAGCCGCTCGCGCACTTCTTCGCGCGTATAAGGATTACCTTTTCCGGTCCAAGGGTTGGGCATAAATGGGTGGGGCGCGCTGCCACCGCGGGTCGGTGACTTGACGCAGGGGGTGAGTCGATGGAGACCAGACGCTGTGCCACCCGTCCGCCGGAGGAAAGCCTCGGATTCACACTTTCACCTGACGTTTTTCCACGCGGCTCGGGCGGGAGCCGCCAACCTCGGCGCGCGGTCCATCGCCCACCTCCGCCGATGAACCCGTCCCCGTGGCAGGAAACCACCATCGACGGCCCGCGCACGCGGCGCTGGAGCCTCGACGCGAAACAATGTCCCGACCTCGCCGAGCACCACATCGCCTGGCTCGGCCTCGACACCGTGCACGCCCCTTACCGCCGCGTGCGCCTCGCGCCGTCGGGCAGTTTCTTCCTCGCCTGCCTCGAGGGCGAGGGCCGCATCCTCCTCGAAGGCCGCGAACAACGCGTCGCCGCCGGCCACGTCTGCCTCGCCCCGCCGCGCGTGCTCAACGCCTTCCACGCCGCCCCCGGCCGCGCCTGGAGCTTTGCCTGGATCCGCTACCATGAGCCCGCGCCGCTGAAGCCGCTCGTCGGGGCCGGCTCTCCCCTCCGCCTCGGCGCCGGCGCCGCGCATTTCGGCCGCCTCCTCGAGGGCCTGCGCGACGAATGGGAAACGGATCGCGACCCCACCCTCGTCCGCCACTGGCTCGCTCTCATCCACGGCCTCTCGCGCCGCACCGCGCGTCCCTGGCGCCGCGAATCGCGCATCGCCGCGCTTTGGGACACCGTCGCGCGCGACCTCGCCGCCGACTGGAAACTCACCACCCTCGCCCGCGCCTCCGCCCTCAGCGCCGAGCATCTCCGCCGCGTCTGCCGCCGCGAACTCGGCCGCACGCCGATGGAGCACGTCACCTACATGCGCGTGCAACGCGCCCAGGAACTGCTCGAGACCACTGACGACAAACTCGACGCCATCGCCCCGCGCGTCGGCTACCACAGCGCCGTGGTCTTCTCCCGCGCCTTCGCCCGCGTCGTCGGCCAGACCCCCTCCGAATACCGCCAGCGCCGCGCGCGCTAGCGCCGACGCCACCGCACGAATTCGGAAGCCAGGAAGACGGGAGCCAAGAGCCCAGCACCCCTCATCCTCCCGCCCCATCGTTTCCGCTTTCCCGCCGTCTTCCACGTCTCCCCCGTCTCACTCTCCCGCCGCATCAGCGGCGCCTCCGACTCCCTGCTGCGGCCATTCCACCGCAGCCCGCTCCCGGAAATTTCGCCCATGGGCGAAATCCATCAGTGGTGGCCCCTCTTCTCTCCGCGTTCACCCGCTCCCCCACTTGAACGTTGAGCGTCAAACATTCGCCGTTGAGCGTCTCCCTACTCCACCCCATGCGCCTCGCCCCCGCTCTTTCGTTTCTCCTCGTCGCCCTCGCCCCGCTCTCCGCGCAAACCCCACCCGCCGCGACCGCCGTCACCCCGACGCCCGTCCCCAAACGCATCCCCGCCGCCGGCCTCACGCTCACCGACTCCGACCGCATCGCCCTCGCCCGCGCCGCCGAGGAACTCGCCCGCGAGATCGCCGGCCTCCACCACGTTCTCGCCTCCAACCCCACGCACCTCGCCCTCCTTCCCGACGTCGAAGTCCTCCACAAGGCCGTCGACTGGGCGCTGCGTTACGACGAGTTCATGGCGCCCAAGGACGTCGCCTACGCGCACAAGCTCCTCGCCCTCGGCCGCGACCGCGCCGCCGAACTCCGCACCGGCAAATCCCCTTCCTGGCTCTCCGCCCGCGGCACCATCCTGCGCGGCCACCGCTCCAAACTCGACGGCTCCATCCAGCCCTACGCGCTCGTCGTGCCCGACTCCTGGCCCAACCCCCACCGCCAGGCCCTCGTCTGGCTCCTCGGCCGCGGCGAGAAACGCACCGAGCTCACGTTCTTCGCCGAACGCGAAGCCGCTCCCGCCCAGATCCTGCCCAAGGACACCCTCGTCATCATCCCCTACGGCCGTTTCTGCAACGCCACCAAGTTCGCCGGCGAGGTCGATGTCTTCGAGGCGCTCGGCGCCGCACAGGCCCAATATGGCCTCGACGAAAATCGCCTCGCCGTCGGCGGTTTTTCCATGGGCGGCGGCAGCGCGTGGCACCTCGCCGCGCACCACGCCGGCCGCTGGGCCGTCGCCACACCCGGCGCCGGCTTCGCCGAGACGCCCATCTTCACCAAGTCCGCCGACCCGCGCAAAGAGCCGCGTCCTGCCTGGGAACAGCTCCTGTGGCGCCAGTATGAAGCGACCGGCATCGCCGCCAACTTCACCCATCTTCCCACCCTCGCCTACACCGGCGAACTCGACGGCCAGAAGGAAGCATCCGACCTCATGGCCGCAGCCTTCGCCACGCACGGCCTGCCACTCGAGCGCTTCATCGGCCCGCAGACCGCGCACAAATACCACGACGAGACCAAGGCCACCCTCACACGCCGCCTCGAAGCCGAGCTCGCCCGTGGGCGCGATCCCGCGCCGCGCGCCGTCCGCTACAGCACCTACACGCTGCGCTACCCCGAGTCGCGCTGGGTCCGGATCGAAGGCTTGGAGAAACACTGGGAACTCGCCGACGTCTCCGCACTGCTCGACGCCACCGGCGCGCTCGCCGTTACCACCAAAAACGTCTCCGCCCTGCGCCTCGACCGCGACGCCACCGCGCTCACCCTCGACGGCCAGAACGTCTCCCCCGCCGCACGCAGCTACATCCGCGACGCCGGCCGTTGGCGCGCCGCCACCGCCGCCGACACCGCCGCACTCCGCAAACGCCCGGGCCTCACCGGTCCCGTGATGGATGCGTTTTTCGAGCCGTTTCTTTTCGTCCGCCCGACCGGCAAGCCCCTGCACCCCGAGCTCGGCACCTGGGCCGAGTCGGAGCTCACCGCCGCCCGCCAGCTCTGGCGCGAAGTTTTCCGCGGCGACGCGCCCGTGAAATCCGACCAGGAACTCACCGACGCCGATCTCGCCGACCGCAACCTCATCCTTTGGGGCGACCCTTCGTCCAACGCCGTCCTAAAGCGCCTCCTCCCGCAGCTCCCGCTCACCTGGGACGGCAAGACCCTCATCTTCCGCGGCACGAGCTACGACGCCAAGACGCACGCGCCGATCCTGATCTTTCCCAATCCGCTCAACCCGCGCCGCTACCTCGTGCTCAACAGCGGCATCGATTTCCGCGCCGACGGCTACGGCAACAACGCGCTGCAAACTCCGAAGCTCCCCGACTGGGCGGTCGTCGATCTCCGCACGCCGCCCGGCCCGCGGTGGCCCGGCAAGATCGCCGCCGCGGGTTTCTTCGACGAAAGCTGGCGGTAGTGCCGGGCCTGGCGCCCGGCCCGCGATCGCCGCACCCGCCTCCGCCGCGCGTCCGCCTCGTCAGTAAACGCCCCGCAACCCAAACACCCACGAGGCGCCGTAATCCTGCCGCTGGCGGAACTTGCCCCAGTCGGGCGTGCTTGGACCGTAGACTTTGAAATCCTCCGTCGCACTCCGGAGATTCCGGATGCTGCCAAAGGCCGTGATGCTGCGGAAGAGCCGCACCTCGCCCGTGAGGTCGATGTAGAGCCGCTTCGAACCCCAGTTGTAGGTCTCGGGCTCGATGCCGCGTCCGGTCTGCAGTCCACGCCGCTGTTTGCCGCGGTAATTCCAGTTCATCTTCAGGCTGTAGCGCTCGCGGCTGAGGCTGACGCCCCAGTTGTAGGTCCGCGGGATATAGCCCGAGAAGTTGCTCGCCGCCGGACCCGTCGCGCGCTGCGCACTCGCGTTGGCAAACACCTGCACGCCGCGCGCCCAGTGCGGCAGAAACGTCAGCGCCTGCTTGTAGTCGAACTCCAGTCCCTGCATCCGCACCGTGCTGGCGATGTTGAACTGCGTCGACGCATCGTAGCGCCCGTAGAGGTCCGGATCGAGGTCGTAGAGCGAGAGGAATTCCGGCGACGGCGTGAAGATCGTGCTGCCGAAGAAATTCTCGAAGTCGCGGCGATACGCGCCGACCGACACCTGCCCCACCCGCTCGAAATAATACTCGAGCCGCACCTTCATCGAGCGCGCACTCCATGCCTTGATGCCCGCGTTGTTGACCGTGATCCGGTTGCCCGCGCTCGGCGGACTCTCGGTGTCGGGCAGCGTGATGCCGCCGGCATACTGGTTGAAATCCGGCCGGCCCACCGAGGTGTAAACCGAGCCGCGCGCCACGAGATTTTCCCGCAGGTTGAAGCTCGCGTTCAGGCTCGGGAAGAGCCGCAGGTATTCCTTCTGCGCCGTCAGTCCGCGGTCGATGTAGGTGAGCCGCGAGACACCCAGCGAGTCCGTCGCGATCGGCAGCGGCCGGCCGTTCGGCCCGAGGATCGCCCGCCCCGCGCTGTCGCGCTGGAAGTTGCGCGTCGGATCGTTCAGCGGCCCTTCCGCCGTGATGTTGGTCTGCTCCGCCCGCACGCCGCCGACGAGCTTCAGCCGCCGGTCGATCAGCGAGAGATCACCGCGCGCATACACCGCCGAGATCACTTCCGCGGCGCGCTTGGAAAAGCCCACCGCCGAGCGGTAGGCGCCGTTCTGATCGAGCGTGAAATACGAGGGATTCCGCTCGTAGAGCTGCCAGAGTTTCTCGCCGCTCACCCAGTCGATCGCCCCGAAACCGAAGGGCGCCCGCCGCTGCGAGAAGTTCGCGTCGAACACCGCCCGCGCCCCGTCGTCGCTGCCGTCGATCGGCGTGGTCGAGCCGCGGCCATCCGCGCCGACAAAGTTCCACGTCGGCGACGCGCCGCGGATATCGCGCACCGACTCGCGCACGTCGAAGCCCGCCTTCAACGCCAGCGGCGCCCCGCGGAGGTAAAAGTCGCGCCGCAGATTGCCGAACGCGCTGCGCTGCAGGTCCGAGGAGTCGCGCGGGTTGGTGCTCGCGTTCAGAATCACGAAATTGTCGATGCGGTAGGGATCGATGACCTGTCCCGTCGTGCCTTCGCGCACCGTGATCCGACCCGGCCGCAGGTAGAAGATCTCGTCGAAGTCGATCGTCACGCCCGCGCGGCGGCCCTGCGAATTCGCGAAGTAGCCGTGCTCCGAATCGCGGTAATGATTGCTCGCCCGCGAGAGCCCGAGGCCCGCTTCCGCCCGCCACAGCCGGCCGTCATGCCGGTAGGTGAGCGTCGGCATGTAGGTCGTCCCCGACTTCCGCCGCATGCCGTTGTTGTCGAGCCGCAGCACCCCGCGCCCGACTTCGCCGTGCGTGAACGTCGGCCCGAAGTCACCCGGCGCGATGCGGTTCACGAAGAACGTGAGCATGCGGTTGCTGAGGTCGGCGTCGAAATAGGCGTATTGGAACGAGAACGACACGCGGTCGTGCTCCGACAGCCGGAAGTCCACCGTCGCCCCGAGCGACGAGCGCCGGCTGAACTTCGCCGAATCCTGGATCAAAAAGTCCGTCAGATACGGGGCGTTCGGTGCCGTGTCGGGATACTGGTTGTTGTTGGTCGTGGCCGTGAGCCCCGTCGTCGCGGCGCTCGTGCCGCGCCAGGTGCTCTGCGTGAAATCCTCCGAGGTGTATTGCGTGCTGTTGCCGCCCGAGAGCGTGAAGCCCCACCGGCGGCTCATCGGCACGATGTAGGTGAAATCGAAGCCGGGCTGGATCTTCCGCGTCGGCTCCGCCCGCGGCCCGGGCGTCTTCTGGAGGTCCTTCGCATTATCCTTCATCATCAGGAAAACGTTGGTCGTGAACGAGGGCTTCGAGCGCTCGAAGGCACTCCGCGGCACCATGTTCACCGAGCCCGCCAGCGCCGAGCCCGGCGACTCCGGCGTCGGCGAATGCACGATCTCCACCCGCGCCAGATTGTTGATCGAGACCTGCTCCAGCTCGACGGTGCGCGAGGTGCCCGAAGACGCCGCGCTCGCGAGCGCGAAGCCGCCGATCGTCACCGGCACGTTGTTCGACGGCACGCCACTCAGCGAAATCGTGCGCGCGTCGCCGCCGCCGTAGTCGATCGTGACGCCGGGGAGAAACTTCAGGAAGTCGCCGACGTTGCCCTCCGCCACGAAGCCGAACTCGTCGGCCGAGACCACGTTCAGGATGTTCGGCGCGAAGCGCTGCTCGTGGATCGCGATCGCCGCTCCGTCCATCTGCTTCGCCGACGACACCACAAACTTGTCCAGCTGCACCACGGCACCATCGGCCCCGCGTTTCCCGCCGAGTTCGAAATCGCGCCGCGCCGTCTGCCCCGGCCCCACCTGCACGGTGTCGGTCGCGGTCGGCAGGCCGGTGTAGAAGACCGACACCGTCACCGCCCCCGCGGGCACCACGCCGAAACGGTAAAATCCATCCGGCCGCGAAAACGTCTCCAACGCCGTGCCCTGGATCGTGAGCCGGGCGTTTTCCAGATACTCGCCGTTGCCGGCATTCATCACGCGGCCCTCGATGCCGCCGATCCCGGTCGTCTCCGCCGCGCCCACAAGCGACACCGGCGCCAGCGTGAGCCCGAGCCACGCCGCCAGCGCCGCGATCGGTCCTGCACGCCGCTGTGTCCGCGGCGCCTCCTCGCGCACCGGTGCCGCCGGCGTCGCCTCGCGCTCGGCCGCGGGCGCATTGGCGCGGTGCACCAGCAGCGCGCCGGTGGCGGCATCGACCACCACCACGAGCACCGTGTCGCGCAGCATCCGGTCCAGCGCCTCGCGCGCCGCAAACTCGCCGTGCACCGCCTGCGTGCGCACGCCGCGCACCTTCGGCACCACGTAGATCACCTGCTCGCCCGACTGCGCGGCAAACGACTTCAAGGTCGCCGTCGCGTCACCGGCCGGCAGCTCGAACTTCCGCTTGCCCGACGGCGTGTTGCCCCGCGCGCCGGGCACGAAGGCAGCAACCACCAGCAGGATCAGGAGCCGGGTCAGGGCATCGACGGAACGGCACACGGACAGGAGATAGGGAGTCAGGGTTTGGGTCATCATCCGGCCCCGGACCGCGGCGTGGCGCCGCGGGAAGGGGTCAGATTTTCAGACGAACCAACGGAAAAGACGGGCTACGCGGAGCGAAAAAAAAGTTCATCGCGGGCCATCCGGCTTCGGTGTTCCAGCCCGCAGCACCACGCGGCCCGCGTCCGGCCGCTCGATCGCCACGTCGCCCGTTGCCACCAGCAGCCGGAGGAAGCCCTCGACGTTTTCCGGCCGGAAACTTCCGCCGATCGGCAGGCTGCCGAGCGCCTCGTCGGCGAGCGTGATCTGCACGGGATTGCGGCGGTTGAAGTGCGCGATCGCCTCCGCCAGCGGCGTGTCCGCAAACACCAGCGGCGGCCCCTGCCACGCGAGCGTTGCCCTCACCGTCTCCGCCGTCACGCGCTCCGCCCCCGCCGGCACCTGCGGCGGCTGCGCCGGCTGCCGGGCGACGACCACGCGCTCGTTGACCGCCACGACTGTCCCGCCCGCGGCCTCCGCCGGCGCGCTGCGTTCGGCGACGCGCACTTTCCCCTCGGTCACCAGCACCTCGACCGCCCCGGCGCCGAGCCGGACATTGAAGGCCGTGCCGAGCGCGCGCACCGCCACCTCGCCCGCCTCGGTGACAAACGGCCGCGCCGGATCGCGCGCCACCGTGAAATGCGCCTCGCCGCGCACGAGCCGCACGCGCCGCAGCTCCGGCGCAAACGCGACGCGCACCTCGCTGTCGCCGTTCAACTCCACCAAAGAACCGTCGGGCAGCGCCACGCGTTCGTAGCCATCGACCGTCGTGGCAAACACCGTCGCCGCCGGCCCGCGCGGCCAGGTCACCCAGAACACGGCGAACACCACCGCCGCCGCAGCGCCGAATCCCAGCGCCCAACCCGCGACCCGATTGGGCCGCCGCGCGGCGCGCTCCCGGCGCGGCGCCAACAGATCATAGTCCGGATGCCGCACCGCCTCGGGCCGGAAATCCCGCAGATCCTGCAACGCCGTCCACACGGCCTCGAGCCGCGCCACCGCCGCCTCGTGCCGCGGATCGGCCGCCCGCCACGCCGCAAACGCCTCCGCCTCGCCCGGCGCCAGACCTTCGTCGCGCTGCGCCAGCCACGCCGCCGCGATCGCCTCGATCGACTCCTCGTCGCCCCGCCGCTCCTTGGCCACGCCGTTCATGCGCCCTCCTCCCCGCCCGGCCGCACGGGCAGCCCGCGCGCGGCGAAATACTCGGCGCAGCGCCGCATGCCTTTCGCGATCTGCGCCTTCACCGTGTGCTCCGAAATGCCCAACTCCTCCGCGATCTGCCGGTGCGGATGCCCGTAGAGCAGCCGGAGCGTCAGCACCTGCCGGCAACGCTCCGGCAACGTGCGCACCGCCTCCGCCAGCAGCGCCAGCTCCTGCTGCCGCGCCAGCGTGTCCGCCGCATGCGGCCGCTCATCCGCCACCGGCAGCGCGCGCAGGTCTGCCAGATAATCGATCTGCACCACCTTGCGGCGGCGGAAGAGGTCCAGCGCCGCATTGCGGGCCGTCGCGAAGAGAAACGCCTTCACGTAGCCCACCCGCCCGCGCTCCTTCGCCCGCAACAGCCGCGCATACGACTCCTGCACGAGGTCGTCCATATCCGGCAGGGCGGGAAACACCGCGCGCAGATACGAACGCAACGACGACTCGTGCGGCTGCACTTCCTCGCTGAACCAGCGGGCTTGTTCTGACGGCGGGGGACTCACGGGGCGCGCCGAAGGCTTCATCGCCGGCCGGCCGGATTGTCGAGCGGTATTCCCGGCGCGGAATTTTTTTGCGCGCCGACATAGCCCCTCCCCGGCCTTCGCTCGTCTTAACCGTTGCCCCTCCGCCCCACCCGGCCCCGCGGGCCGCCCACGGTTGACCGTCCGCGCGCAGACTGACTGGCAAACCCCACCCTCCGCTCAACGGTGCCGACATGCTTTCCGTCCGCGTGGTCCTTCGCGTCGCTTTGCTCGGCCTCGGTCTCCTCACCACCCCGCTCGCTCCCGCCGCCGCCCTGCAGTTTCACTTCGGCCGCAGCCCAGCGCCCGCCGGAGCCACCGCGGTCACGCCGACCGACACGTTCAACCGCGAGCGCGGCTTTGGCTTCGAGCCGGGCGCTGCCTTGACCGCGCTGGACGGCGGCGTCGCGAGCGAGCGGCCGTTTCACTTCACCGTGCGCGTGCCGCACGAGGGCAACTACCGCGTCACCGTGAGCCTTGGCCGCGACGACGCACCCGCGCTCACCACCCTCAAGGCCGAACTGCGCCGCCTCATGGTCGCCGATGCCATCCCGACTGCCGCCGGCGAAAGCCGCCGCGTGTCGTTTATCGTCAACACCCGCACGCCCGCCATCGCCGCCACCGGCGAACTCAAGGCCGGCAGCGTCCGCCTCAAGGCCCCGCGGGAAACGGTGCAGGAAGCGTGGGCTTGGGACGACGCGATCACGCTCGAGTTTGCCAACACACGACCCGCCGTGCGCACGCTCACCATCGAGCCGGTGGATGTGCCGACCGTTTTCCTCCTCGGCGACTCGACCGTCTGCGACCAGTCGAAGGAGCCCTATGCGAGTTGGGGGCAGATGTTCACGCGTTTTTTCAAACCCGAAGTCGCCGTCGCCAACCACGGCGAGTCCGGCGAGACCTACCGCGACTCCCTCGCGCGCCGGCGCCTCGACAAGATCGTGAGCGTGATACGCCCCGGCGACTGGCTGCTGATGCAGTTCGGGCACAACGACCAGAAACAGATCGCCGCGAAATCCGGCGGACCGTTCACCACTTATCAAGCGGAGCTCTCGCGCCACGTGGAGGCGGTGCGCGCGCGGGGCGGCATTCCCATCGTGCTCTCGCCCATGGAGCGCCGCGGCTTCGCGGAAGACGGCACCGTGCGCCCATCGCTGGCCGAGTATGCGGCCGCCGCGCGCGAAGCCGCCACCCGCCTCGGCGTCGCCTTCATCGACCTCCATGCCCTCAGCCGCACGCTCTACGCGGCGCTCGGCGTCGAGGGCTCGAAGCGCGCCTTTGCCACCGCGGCCTCCGGGCAACTCGACAACACGCACCACAACAACTTCGGCGCCTACCTGCTCGCCCAGTGCGTCGTGCAGGCGATCCGCGACCAAAAACCCCCGCTCGCGCGCCACATCGTCGATGACTTCGGTGCCTTCGATCCCGCCAAGCCACCCTCGCCCGACGCGTTCGCCGTGCCCGCCAGCGGCGCCTTCACCAACGAACGCCCGCTCGGCGACGAGCGCTGACTTTCTGGGATAGCCGCAGGTCGGCAGAACCGACGAAGCGGCGCTGCGCGTCAGCTCAAACGGCCGTCAGCACACCGCTCGAATCGCCGAAGCGCTCGAGCTGCTTCACGCCCATGCGGTCCGCCATGCTGAGGAAGAGATCGCTCATCGGCCGGCTGTTGGCCTTCACGAAGCGTCCGGTCCGGAGCGTGCCGCCGCCGCCGCCCGCGAGCACGATCGGGAGATTGTGGTGCGTGTGCCGGTTGCCGTCGGAATTGCCGCAGCCGTAGACGATCATCGAGTTGTGCAGGATCGACTTCCCGTCGACGTCCTTCTTCGCGTCGAGCTTCTGCAGGAATTTCGCGAAGTGCTTCATGTAGTAGAGATCGATCTGCCCGATCTTTTCCATGAGCGCTTCCTCGTTGCGGTGGTGCGAACAGTAGTGATGCCCCTCCGCGATGCCGATCTGCGGAAACGCCCGGTTGCTGCCATCGTGCGCGAGCAGCAGCGTCGCGACGCGCGTCGAGTCGGTCTCGAACGCCATCGCGAGCAGGTCGAACATGATGTCCATGTGGTCACCGTAGTTCGGCGGGATGCCGGTCGGCGTATCGGCATTGGGATCGGGCAACTCGCCGAACCTCTCGGCGCGCTGGATCCGCGCTTCGATGCCACGCAGGCCGGTGAGATATTCGTCGAGCTTGTCGCGGTCGTGGCTGCTCAGGCTGCGCTGCAGCGACTTCGCGTCGTCGAGGACGAAGTCGAGCAGCGACTTCTGCGTTTCCTGCCGCATCCGGAAATTCTTCTGCCGCTCGCCGGGCGCCCCCGCGCCGAAGAGGCGCTCGAAAACGAGCCGCGGATTCGGCTCCGGCGCCATCGGCATCGAGGGCGACGCCCACGAGAGATTGTATTGGTAGGCGCAGGAATACCCCGAGTCGCAGCGGCCGGCCTTGCGGACCGCGTCGCACGAGAGTTCCAGCGAGGAGAAACGCGTCTGGTGTCCGACCTTCTGCGCGACCACCTGGTCGATCGAGATGCCCACCTGGATGTCCGTGCTGTCGGTCTTCCGCGCCCGCATGCCGGTGAGGAAGGTCGCGTTGGCGCGCGCGTGGTCGCCCGCCCCGTCGTTGCCCGCCGTGGCGTTCTTGTGATCGAGCCCGCCAAGCACCTGGACGGCACCCTTGAGCGGGGCCAGCGGCTCCATCGTGCGGCCAAACGTGAAATCCGCACCCTCGCCCGTCGGCCACCAGTAGTCCTGGTGCGCGCCGTTCGGGAAATAGACGAACGCCATGCGCAACGGCGCGCCTGTCGGCGTCACGCCGAGGCCCGCCGCCGGATTCGTCGTCGCCGCACCGGCGAGCGGCCGCAGCGCCGAGCCGAACATCGGCAACGCGATGCACGTGCCGAGACCGCGCAGGAACTGCCGCCGGTTCATCTGCAGGAAACGCTGGGCGGCAAGGTCGGACGGGGAGGCGGGAGCGGGGGAACGTTTCATGGGGAATCCTCGGTTAACGCGCGGGCGAGTGAATGGACACGGACGCGCCGGCTGTCGACTGCGTCCTCTGTTTTTGGAAAGGCACCGACTCGACTACACTCTGAAGCAGCACGCTCATGCGGCCGCCGTTCTGCTGCAGCCGGTCGACGATCTCGTCGACCGTGTGGACGTCGTGATACTCCAGCCCGCGGCCGAGCGCATACATCAGCATCTTCTCGGTCAGGCAGCGGTAGACATCCACCGCCCGCTCGCGCGCGATCACCTTCTTGAGCTCGCGGATGTCGGCAAACGCCTCGCCCGTCACCAGACGGCCCGCCGGCTCGATCGGCTGCCCGGCATCGGTGTCGCGCCAGCCGCCAAGCGCGTTGAAATTCTCCATCGCCAGCCCGAGCGGATCCATCCGCTCGTGACACGAGCGGCAGAGCGGCTTCTCGCGGTGCAGCATCAGCATCTCGCTGAGCTTGGGCTCGCGGCCCTTGAACTTCTCCTTCGACTCCTCGAGGTCCGGGACGTTGGGCGGCGCCGGCGGCGGCGGCGTGCCGAGGATGTTTTCGAGAATGAAGAGCCCGCGCTTCACCGGCGAGGTGCGCGTGGGGTTGGACGTCACCGCGAGGATCGCACCCTGCGTCAGCACGCCGCCGCGCACGCTGCCCGCCGGCAGCTTCACGAGCCGCATCTGGTCGCCGGTCACATCCGGCACGCCGTAGTGTTTCGCGAGCCGTTCGTTGAGAAACGTGTAATCGCTGTCGACCAGTTCGAGCAGGCTGCGGTCCTGCTTCAGGATGTGCTCGAAATACATCTCCGTCTCCGAGCGCATGAGGCGCCGGAAGATGCCGTCGAACTCGATCCGGCCGTCGCGGTTGCGCGGCGCGTTGGGCCCGAGCACGGCGCGGGCGTTGATCGGCACGCTCTCCACATCGCGCGCCTGCAGCCACTGGCCGGTGAACTGCCGGGTGAACATCTGCGCCTTCGGATCCGCGAGCATGCGCGTGAGCTGCGGCCGCAGTTGCGCGCGCAGTTCGCCGCGCTCCGCGAGCCGCATCAGCTCCGCATCGGGCATCGTCGCCCAGAGAAAATAGGACAGCCGCGCGGCCAGCGAATACTCGTCGATCGGCGCGACCGCGGCCCCGGCGTGCTTCGCCTCCGGCTGCTCGACGCGGAAGAGAAACCGCGGCGAAGCCAGCACCGCCATCATCGCCCGCCCGATCCCTTCCTCGAAGGTCTTGCCCGGCTGCCCGTAAACCTGGCGCGCGATCGCCGCCAGTTGTTGCACCCGCGTCTCGTCCGCCGGCCGGCGGAATGCCCGGCCGGCAAACGCCCGCAGCAATTTCTCCGCGTAGGCATCGCGCGCCGCCGGATCCGCGGGAGCGTCTCCGTCCGGGAAAAACCGCGCATGATTCTCGGGCTTGGTCCAGTGCTCGGGACTCAGCGGTCCGGTCACCTGGACGGTGTTCACCCGCACGTTGACCGCCGTCGTCGGCGCGCCCCGCGGCCGGTCCGGCTCGGCCGCCGGCACCGGCTTCGGCGCCCCATCCGCCGCGGGCAACGGGGTCAGCTCGAACGCGATCGTGTGATTCCCCGCCTTCCACTCCACTTCGAACACATGCCGGAGCGGCTTCCGCTCGTGCCACATCACGTCTTCCTCGAAGCGCTTCTCGCCGTCGATGAAGGCCGTGAGCCGCGCGCGGCTCGCGTCGAAGTCGAAGGAACCGCGCACCTCGAGGTCGAACGCCACGCGATACTTGTCCGCCTTCTCGACGCTGAAACTCCGCGACACCTTGGCCGGATTGCGCGCATTCATCTGCTCGCCGCTGCGGCCCTCGCCCCGGAAATCCCGCCCGCTGTAGCTCCGCTCGCGGATCACGCGCGCCACCGTCGGCACCGCCTGCTCCACGATCGTCTCCGCGGCGGCCAGATACTTCTCCATCAGCAACGGCGAGAGCGTGAGCACGTCGCCATTGTTGTCGAAGCCGTGCCCGCTGTCGTCCGGCGGGAACTCCACCTCGCTGTTGAAATCGATCCCCATCAGATCGCGGATCGTGTTGCGGTATTCGACGCGGTTGAGCCGCCGGGCCGTCACGCGACCCGGATCCGGGTTCTTCGGGTCGGTCTTGAACGCATCGAACTTGATCCACTGCGTGATCGCCCCGATCTCGGCCTCCGCGAGTTTGACGTGCTCCGCGCCTTCCTCGCGCGGTGGCATCAGCCCGCCGCGGACGTTGCGCAGCAGCGCGAGCCACAGATCGCGTTTGCCCACCAGCTCGGCATCGGAGGCAAACTCGTCGAGCGTCACGCCGCCCTTGGCGACGCCGTTGCCGTGGCAGTCGAGGCAATACTTCTCGAAGATCGGCTTTACGTTGCGGTGGAAATTCGCGGCCGCCACGGCCGGATTCTGCTCGGCTGCGCCCGCCACCGATCCGAGCGCGAGCGCCAACGCGGGCCGCCACGCCAAGGCGAGCAGACGCTTCTCAAGGCACAAAGCAGGGGCAGCGGTGTTGGGTGAGGCCGGCACGCGGGGAATGACGCACCAAAGTGCGTTCGGTGACAGTGCTCGTGCAGCGCGCGAAATCAACCTTCCGTCCGCTGTCCGCCGCCGCACCGGCGGACTCGGCGGATGACGAAAAACACCCGACCCCGTCCGCGCTCAGCTCAGATCCCGGAACGACCCGAACTCCGGATCGAACAACCGGCGGTAAGTCCGCACGATCAGCCCGTCCGTCAGCCCCGCGAGCCAGTCGCAGATCTGCCGCGCCTTGCCCGCCGGCGTCGGCTCGGCATCGATCAGGCGGCCGATCTGCGGCGGCAGGATGTTGATCACCCGCGCGCCGCGCTCGACGTAGTGATTCCAGCAGGAACTCCAGAGATCGAACAACACGCGCCGCGCCTTGTGCTCCATCTGCTGCAGCTGCGGACTCTCGAAGATGATGTCGTTGGCCATCTTCTTGTAGAAGCCCGCCTCCCGCTCCGCCGCCGGCGCCACGACGAGCTCGAAACGGTAGCGATTGGTCGCCGCCGACATGAAGTTCCGCCGCTCCCGCAGCCGGCACGCCGTGATGAAGCCGCCCACCTTGCCGGCAAACACCATCTCGAGCCGGTCCGCCCGGATCGCCCCGAGCAGCTCGTCGAGCCAGCGCTGCCGCTCCGGATCGATCGCCTCACCCGCCGCCCACCGCTCGATCCGGTCGATCGTCAGAAAGCCTGCCTTCACGCCGTCCACGATGTCGTTCAGCGAATAGGCCGCGTCGTCCGCCCAGTCCATGATCTGGCACTCGATGCTCTTCAGCGCGTTGAGCTTCTCGCCCTCGTGCAGTTCCGCCGGGATCGTCGCCCCGCCGAGCACGAACGCCCGGTGCCCCTCCTGCGTGTCGTAGAGAAAGTGGTTCTTCGGCGGCGCGGGAAACTCGCGGAACAGCTTCTTGTATTTCAGCACGCCATCGAGCAGCGCGCGCGTCGGCACCATTCCGCGCACGCCCGCTTCGCTGAGGTAAAGCGTCTCCGTCAGCAGGTGGAGCGTCTGCGCATTGCCCTCGAATCCGCCCCACTTGGCCATCAGCTCCTGCAGCGTGCGCTCGCCCGAATGTCCGAACGGCGGATGCCCGAGATCGTGCGCCAGACACACCGCTTCCACGAGGTCGCTGTCGATGTGGAAGTCCGGCGCCAGCAGCCCGCCGCGGCTCGCGAGAAACGTGCAGATCGACCGCCCGATCTGCGCCACCTCCATCGAGTGCGTCAGCCGCGTGCGGTAGAAATCATATTCGCCCGAGAGAAACACCTGCGTCTTCGACTGCAGCTTCCGGAAGGCCCCCGCATGGATGATCCGGTCCCGGTCCATCTGGAACGGCGAACGGTAGTCGCGGCGCCGATTGCCGCCGAGCGTCTCGCTGTCGAAAGCCGTGTAGAACCGATTCGTGCTCACCGGCCGCCGACACCACCGGCTGCACCGCAGCGTGGCAATCCCACGCTTCGCCCGCGCACCGCGCCGCGCCGCGGAAATTCTTTCCCGTGCCGCGGCCGGAGATTGCCTCGCGCGCGACGCGATGATTCAAACGCCCCGTTCCGCGGTTATGCCCCACGCGACGTTCTCCACTCCCCTCGGCCTTTGCGCCATTGCCTGGAACGAACGCGGCCTGTCCCGCTTTCTCCTGCCCGATCCCGAGCGCCGCCCCGCCAGCGGCCACAGCGAAGCCGTGCCGCCCGACTGGGTCGCCGAAATCATCCGCCGCGTGCAGCGCCACCTCGCGGGCGAGCCGCAGGATTTCACGGATGTGCGCTACGACTTCAGCCTGGTGCCCGAGTTCGTCCGCGAAGTCCTCCGCGCCACCCTCGCGGTCAAGGCCGGCATCACGGCCACCTACGGCGAGATCGCCACCGCCATCGGCCAACCACTCGCCGCCGCCCGCGCCGTCGGCGCCGCCCTCGGCAGCAATCCCTGGCCCCTGCTCATCCCCTGCCACCGCATCGTCGCGACATCGGGCAAGATGACCGGCTTCTCCGGCCCCGGCGGCGTCGGCACCAAGGTGAAACTCCTCGCCCTCGAGGGCGCGCAGCTCATCGCCGAGTGATGCCGTGACGCCTGCGGCCCACGGATAAGCCGCGCCGCCCACTCGACACGTCCGCCGCCCCGCCTAGCGTCCGCGCATGAAGAAAATGCGCGCCATCGCCAAGCTGCGGCCCGGCCCCGGCCTCGAGTTGACCGAGGTCCCGATCCCCGAGCCCGGGATCAACGACGTGCTGATCCGCGTAAAGAAGACCTCCATCTGCGGCACCGATGTCCACATCTACAACTGGGACGCCTGGGCCGAGAAGACCATCAAGCCGCCGATGGTGATCGGCCACGAATTCGTCGGCGTGGTCGAGGCCGTCGGCGCCAACGTGCAGAACTGCAAACCCGGCGACCTCGTCGACGGCGAGGGCCACATCGTCTGCGGCGTGTGCCGCAACTGCCTCGCCGGCCGCCGCCACCTCTGCAAGGACACCCGCGGCGTCGGCGTGAACCGCGACGGCGCGTTCGCCGAGTTTCTCTGCATCCCCGCGAGCAACGCCGTCGCCGTCGATCCGCACATCCCGCTCGACGTGCTCTCGTGCTTCGATCCGCTCGGCAACGCCGTCCACACCACCCTGCAGTTCGACCTCATCGGCGAGGATGTGCTCATCACCGGCGCCGGCCCGATCGGCTGCATGGCCACCGCCATCGCGAAACAGGTCGGCGCCCGCAACGTGGTGGTCACCGACGTGAATCCCGCGCGCCTCGCGCTCGCCCAGCGCATGGGCGCCACGCGCACGGTCGACGTTTCCCGCGAAAAACTTCCCGACGTGCAGCGCGAACTCGGCATGCGGGAAGGCTTCGATGTCGGCCTCGAGATGTCGGGCAACCCGCGCGCGCTGGCCGACATGATCGACAATATGTGCCACGGCGGCCGCATCGCCATCCTCGGCATCATGCCGGACAAGGCCGCGATCGACTGGAACAAGGTCGTCTTCAACATGCTCACGATCCGCGGCATCTACGGCCGCGAGATGTATGAGACCTGGTATAAGATGACCGCGCTCATCCAGAGCGGCCTCGATATCTCGCCCGTCATCACGCACCGCTTTCATTTCACGGAGTTCCAGCAGGGCTTCGACCTGATGCGCTCCGGCCGCAGCGGAAAGATCGTCCTCAACTGGGATTGAGTTGGATTGCCACCCGCGAACCCGCTTCGAGCGCACCAATCCCCTCTCGAACGCCCCCTTCCGCCCTTTGCGAACCTTCGCGCCCCTTCGCGCCTTCGCGTTCACCTCGCCTCGCCCATGAACCCCGCCTACCGCGCCCACCTCGAGCGCACGCTCGCCGAGCTCGAGTCCGCCGGCCTGCGCAAACACGAGCGCGTCATCGCCACGCCGCAGCGCGCCCGGATCGCCACGCAGGACGGCCGCTCCGTCCTGAATTTCTGCGCCAACAACTACCTCGGCCTCGCCGATCACCCCGCCTTGATCCGCGCCGCCCACGCCGCGCTCGACCGCTGGGGCTACGGCCTCTCCTCGGTGCGTTTCATCTGCGGCACCCAGGAGATTCACCGCGAACTCGAGGCGAAACTCAGCGCCTTCCTCGGCACCGACGACACGATCCTCTACGGCTCATGCTTCGACGCCAACGGCGGCGTGTTCGAGACGCTGCTCTCCGCCGAGGACGCCGTGATCAGCGACGAGCTGAACCACGCCTCGATCATCGACGGCATCCGGCTCTGCAAGGCGCAGCGCTACCGCTACCGCAACTGCGACCTCACCGATCTCGACGCCAAACTCCGCGAGGCCGGAGCCAAGGGCGCCCGCTTCAAACTCATCGTCACCGACGGCGTGTTCTCGATGGATGGCTTCATCGCGCCGCTGCGCGAGATCTGCGACCTCGCCGAGAGACACGGCGCGCTCGTGATGGTCGACGACAGCCACGCCGTCGGCTTCATGGGCCGCACCGGCCGCGGCACGCCCGAACACTGCGGCGTGCTCGGCCGCATCGACATCCTGTCCGGCACGCTCGGCAAAGCCCTCGGCGGCGCGAGCGGCGGCTACCTCGCCGCCCGCCAGCCGATCGTCGACCTGCTCCGCCAGCGGTCGCGCCCCTACCTGTTCTCCAACACCCTCGCTCCGGTCATCGCCGCCACCTCGATCGCCGCCCTCGAACTCGTCTCCCGCTCCACCGAGCTCCGCGACCGTCTCGAGGAGAACACCGCCTTCTTCCGCAGCGCGCTCGGCGCCGCGGGCCTCACGCTCCGGCCCGGCACCCACCCGATCGTGCCCGTGATGCTCGGCGAGGCCGCGCTCTCGCAGCGCTTCGCCGCGCGGATGCTGGAGAAAGGCGTCTATGTGGTCGGCTTTTTCTATCCCGTCGTGCCGCAAGGCACCGCCCGCATCCGCACGCAGGTCAGCGCCGCCCACTCGCGCGCCGACCTCGAATTCGCCGTCCAAGCCTTCGCCGAAACCAAACGCGAACTTGGCCTTTAACCTTTCTCGCCGCCACAACTCGGCCCTGCCACCGCGCTGCCTTTTTCCGCGTTCGCCGCGTCATCCGCGGTCGTAACTCAACTCTTTCTTCCGCTCATGCCCGCCGCTTCCGTCCCTACCCCCGCCCAAATCCGCCGCCTCGAAGCCGCCGCCCGCCGCGCCGCCCGCTCCTCGTATTCGCCCTATTCCCATTTCCCCGTCGGCGCCGCGATCCTCGGCGGTTCCGGCAGGATCTTCTCCGGCTGCAACGTCGAGAACGCCTCCTACGGCCTCTGCAACTGCGCCGAACGCACCGCCATCTTCACCGCCGCCGCCGCCGGTGAGCGCCGCGTCCGCGCCGTCGCCGTCTACACGCCCACCCCGACCGCGACCATGCCGTGCGGCGCCTGCCGGCAGGTGATCAATGAATTCGGTCCGGACGCCGTCGTCGTCTCCGTCTGCGACACGGCCGACCGCTGCGAGACGACTCTCGGGGCGCTCCTCCCCGCGTCGTTCGGCCCGCAGGATCTGCTCAACGAGCCGCCCCAGTCCCGGCCTCGCGGGCGCAAAGCTCGCTGAACTCCCGCAGCGCCGCCGCGAAGCGCCGGCCGGCCGCGGCCGCGAAGTCATTGTGCTGCGCGCCGTCGACGAAGAGGGCCTGCTTCGGGCCGCCCGCCGCCGCGAGCAACTGCTCGCCGTGCCGGAACGGCACCACCTCGTCCGCCCGCCCGTGCATCACGAGCACCGGTGCGGTCACGCGCGCGAGCTTCGTCTCGTTGTCGAACAGATCGCCGGGAAATACTCTCCACCGCGTGAGCACGCGATAGACGCTCACAAACGCACTCTGCAGCACCAGCCCGCCCACGCGTTCCTCGGTCGCCATCTGCACCGCCGGCCCGCCGCCCAGCGAACGCCCGTAGAGAATCGTCCGCTCCGCCGGCACCTGCAGCGTCTCGCGCAGATAACGCCGCGCCACCCGCGCCCCGGCCGCCAACGACGCTTCGCTCGGCTCGCCCGTGCTCGCGCCGTAGCCCGGATAATCGAAGGCAAACACCGCGAAACCCGCCGCCCGCAGCATTTCCAGCGTGGGCCCGAGATCGCCGAGCGCCTCCGCGTTGCCATGGAAAAACCAGATCGTGAACCGCGCCGATGGATTCGGCAGATGCCACACCGCGACTGCGCCGCCCGCGCCATCCGGCACGCGCACCACCCCGGGCGGCGCCTCGCGCGAGGCGATGTCGGGGTGATAGAGCGCCTTCGACGCCAGCACGCGCGCCATGAGGGCGAGACCCGCATAAAGCGACGCGAGAAACAGCGCCCACCTCATCACCGGTTTCATGCTCCCACGCCGCCGTGCCGCGCCGACGTTCAATGTTCGTGCTGGCCCGTGAAGTAATCGCGCACGTGCGCGGCCACCTGAGCCTGCGGCACCTCGATCTCGTTGCGCTGCGCAAGATCGCGGATCTTCACCACGCCCTTCGCGACTTCGTCGCCGCCGTAGATCAGGGCCAGTTTCGCGCCCGACTCGGCCGCCGCCTTGAACTGCTTGCCGAACGCCACGTCCTTCATCGGATAATCCACGCGAAATCCCGCCGCCCGGATCGCCTGCACATCGCCGAAGGCCACGAGCCGCTCCTTCTCGCCGCCGATCACGCAATACACGTCCGGCGCCGAGATGAAGTTCGGCATCAGCCCGCGTTGCTCGAGCAACAGCCCGGTCGTCACATCGCCGATCGCGAAGCCCACTGCCGGCAACGCCGGCCCGCCGAGCTTGGCCACGAGATCGTCGTAGCGTCCGCCGCCGGCGAGCGCCCGGAGTTCACCCTTCTTGTCGAACGCCTCGAACACGAAGCCGGTGTAATACGCCAGCCCGCGCACCACGCTCAGGTCGACCTGCACGAATCCGCCGAGCCCCATCGCCTCGAGCCCCGCGAGCAGTTTCTGCCAATCGGCCAGCCGCGCGCGGATCCGCTCGTTGGCGGCAGCCGCGGCGCCGAGCACCGTCTCGAGTTCGGCCAGCGACCGGATCCCGAGGAAACGCTCCACCGCCCCGCGCAGTTCCTCCGACCGCGGGCCGAATTTCTCCTCGTAGGCCGCGTAATCGCCCTTGTCCACCGCACTGAGCATCGCCCGCGTGCGTGCCTCATCCAGCCCGAGCGACTCGAGGAAATAGAACCACAGGTTCCGGTCGCTCAGGCGCACATAGAAGTCCTGCTCCGTGAGACCAAAGGCCCGGAAGCACTGCACGAGCTGCGCGATCAGCTCGATCTCCGCCTCCGGTCCCGCCTCGCCGAAAATGTCGGCATTGAACTGGAAAAACGCCCGCAGCCGCCCCTTCTGCGCGCGCTCATAACGATAAAATTCGCCGATGCTGAACCACTTGATCGGCCGCTTGAGCGCGTTGGCCTTCGCGCCGACGAGGCGGCACACGGTCGGCGTCATCTCCGGCCGCAACGCCACGTCCCGCCCGCCCTTGTCCGTGAAGTTGAAAAGCTGCGCCTCGATCTCGTCGCCCGACTTGGCCTTGTAGAGCTCCAGCGGCTCCAGCACCGGCGCATCGTATTCCGAAAACCCGAACGTGCGGGCAGTCTGCCGCCAGACGCGGAAGATGTGATTTCGGCGCGCGAGCTCTTCGGGATAGAACTCGCGAAATCCGGGCAGGGTCTGAAACGTGGCCATGGCGCCCGCATCGTGGCGAACTCCCGCAACGCAGCGCCACCCCAAAAACCTTTCCGACTATCGGGCGCACCGCGCCGACTGCGTCGATGCACCCGCCCTACCGTTTCCCGAGTCGGACTCCGCCGCCACCTCGGGCGGCGCAAGCGCCCTCAAGCCGCCGGCGAACCCGAGCCGCTCGCGGCGCTGCTCGGCTGCAGCTTCCCGAGATCAAGTTTCTTCAGCTGCTGCTTCAGAATCTTGCCCGACTTGAACTTCACCACCGCGCGCTGCGGGATGACCACCTCGGCTTCCGGTTTGTTCGGATTGCGGCCGATGCGCTGCTTGCGCACCTGGACCTCGAGCACGCCGAAGTTGCGCAACTCGACGTTACGACCGTTCGCCAAGGCTTTCTGGACGATATCCAGCGTCTGCTGCACGGTATCGACGATCTGCTTCTGCGGAAAGCCCGACTTGCGGTAGATTTCCAGCACGATTTCGCGTTTGGTCAGGTTGGACATGGGGATTCTCCTATGGATGAGGGCCCTCGGTTCTGAGGCTGCTAAACTATTTGCGGGCTTCTAATTGCGTCAACTCCTATGACCATTTTGCTTTACGGGCGTTCCCGACGGATTTCCCTTCCGCGCCATGCCTGACCCGGCGGCCGTCAATTCCATGTTCGCGCGCATCGCGCGCCGCTACGACGCCGCGAACCGGCTGCTCAGCGGCGGCACCGATATCTGGTGGCGCAAACGCTTGGTGGCAAAAGTGCAGCGCCATCAACCGGCCGACGTCCTCGACCTCGCGACCGGCAGCGGCGATGTCGCGTTCGCCCTCGCGGAGCGGCTGCCGGCCAAGACACGGCTCGTGGGCATGGACTTCTGCGCGCCGATGCTCGACGAGGCGAAAAAGAAACAAGTCGCCGCCCCGCGAAAACTCCCGGTCGAGTTCGAGGTGGGCGACGTTCTCGCCCTGCCGGTGCCCGACGAGAGTTTCGACGCCGTCACGATTTCCTTCGGCCTGCGCAACCTCGCCGACCGCGACCGCGGTCTCCGCGAAATGCGCCGCGTGCTCCGTCCCGGCGGACGATTGTTCGTCCTCGAATTTTCCCAGCCGCAGCGCTGGTTTCGCCCGTTCTATCTCTTCTACCTGCGCAACATTCTTCCCCGTCTCGCCGGCTGGCTCACCGGAGATCGCAGTGCCTACGCTTACCTCAACGAAACGATCGAGTCCTTCCCCGGCCACGACGCGCTCGCAGCCGAGTTTCGCCACGCCGGTTTCTCCACCGTGACCGTCGGTCGAATGACCTTCGGCATCGTCGCGCTCCACGAAGCGCGGAAGTGATTCCCGCGGCCGCTCAGCTGAACGATTTGCCGCAACCGCAGGTGCTCTGGGCGTTGGGATTCTTGATCTCGAAGCCCTTCCCGTGCAGGCCGTCGTCGAAGTCGATCGATGAGCCGCCGAGATAGGCGAGGCTCGCGGGATCGATGAGGATCGCCACGCCTTCGCTCACGAGTTGCGTGTCGTCCGGCTTCGGCTCGTCGAACGACATGCCATACTGAAAGCCCGAGCACCCGCCGGATTCGACCAGCACCCGCAGGCGTTTCTCCGGAGCGTTCAGCTCCGCCTGCATCGACTGCACCTGCTTCGCCGCGCGTGGCGTCAACGTGATCATGACCCGCAACGTAAAAACGGCCCCCGAACTGTCAACGGATGCAGCAAAATCCGGGCCGGAAAAAATCTGCACGCTTGCCAGTCCATCGCCCGCGACCTTTCCTCCGGCCCCAGTGGCGTCGATCAAACATATCTTCAACGAGCTCCACTACGAGATGACGCGGAAGATCGCCGAGGGCGGCATGGGCCTCGTCTACGAAGCGCACCAGCTCGGCGCCGGAAATTTCCGCAAGGTCGTCGCCGTGAAACTCATTCGCGAGGAGTATTCCGCGATCGAAGAGTTTCAGAACAACTTCATCGGCGAGGCCAGACTGGTCGCCGACCTGATCCACACCAACATCGTCCAGACCTACCATCTCGGCAATGTCGGCGGGCAATACTTCATGGTCATGGAGTTTGTCCGCGGGGTAAATCTCGAGCAGTTCCTCGATCAGCACCGCCGCCTCGAAAAGAGCATCCCGGTCGACCTCGCGGCCTTCATCGTCTCCCGCGTCGCGCGCGGCCTCACCTACGCCCACGCCAAGTGCGACCGCGAGGGCCGGCACCTCAACATCGTCCACCGCGACATCGGCCCGAAAAACGTCATGATCGCCTACGAGGGCGACGTGAAGCTCACCGACTTCGGCATCGCGAAGGCCCTCGACCTCATGTATAATGAGGAAGGCAAGGTGATCGCGGGCAAAGACGAGTATCTCTCCCCCGAGCAGGCCAGCTACGCCATCACCGACGCCCGCGCCGACCTGTTCCCGCTCGGCATCGTGCTCACCGAGCTGCTCCTGGGAAAAAACATCTTCCGCGCCGCCGACCGCGCCCAGTCGCGCCGCAACATTCTCACGATGCCCATCCCGAAGTTCGCCACCCTGCGGGCGGACATCGACCCGAAGCTCGAGGCGATCATCCAGCGCGCGCTCCAGCGCGACCGCGACAAGCGTTACCAGTCCGCCTCCGAAATGCTCACGGACCTCGAACTTTACCTCTACAGCGATCGCTACGGCCCGACCAACGAGAAGCTCGGCGTCTACCTCAAGGAGCTCTACGGCATGCGCGATCCTGTTCTCCCCACGCTTTCTTCGCGCCCCCCCATCTGAGATGAGCCGTTTCGTCTTTCATCCACATGAGCGGGCCCGGCTTTAGTCAGGATCTTCGCCAGCGGCAGACACAGTCGCTGGTCCTCGCGCCGCAACTCCGGCACTCCCTGAAAATCCTTCAGGTGGCCGCGCTCGATCTCCGTTCGGTCATCCAGGAGGAGCTGCAAAGCAATCCCACCCTCGAGGAACTCCCGATGGAGGGTGTCAGCCTCGACAAACCCGCCGACGACTCCGGCAACGACGGCTCCTCCGACAACTCCTCCGATTCCGCCGGCGCTTCGCCCAACGCCGACAGCAACGACTCGCCCGAATCCGCCGCCCCGTCCGATCACTCCGACACCAAACGCGAGGAGCTTGATTTCTCCCGCGACAAGGAATTCGAGATCCTCGGCAAACTCGACGACGACTGGCGCGACCACATGGCCAGCGTCGGTGGCTCCCAACCCTACACCTCGGAAGACGCCGAGCGCCGCCAGCATTTCTTCGACTCCCTCGTCAGCGAGACCTCCCTGCAGGAACATCTCATGCAGCAGGCCGAGCTCGCCGATCTGTCGACCCCGGCCCTCGAGGCCATGCGCCACCTCGTCGGCAGCCTCGACGATCGCGGCTTCCTCACCCAGACGCCCAGCGACGTCGCGCTCCAGACCGGCCTGCCCCTCGAGTCCGTCCAGGAAGCGCTGAAGCTGCTCAAGAGCTTCGAACCCGCCGGCATCGGCGCCAAGGACCTCGGCGAGTGCCTCGTGCTCCAGCTCGCCGCCAAAGGCCGCGCCGGTTCGCTCGCCTCGCGCATGATCCGCGATCATTTCGAACTGCTCACGCGCCGCCGCATCCCCGAGCTCGCCCGCAAGCTCGGCGCCGATGCCGACGACGTGCAGTCCGCGATCGAGGAGATCGGCAAACTCGACCCCGCCCCCGGCCGCCGCTTCGCCGAGGACAACAACCGCGTCGTCGTCCCCGACGTCACCGTCGAGAAGGAGGGCGACGAGTGGAAGATCCACCTCAACAGCGATTACATCCCGCGCCTCCGCATCTCGAGCACCTACCGGGACATGATCGCCAAGGGATCGCTCTCCAAAGACGAGCGCGACTACCTCCGCGAACGCATGCGCTCGGGCAAGTTCCTCATCGATTCGATCGAGCAGCGCCAGCGCACTATCGAGCGCATCACGCGCGAGATCATCAACGCCCAGCGCGAGTTCTTCGAAAACGGCGTCTCCCACTTGAAGCCGCTCACGATGACGCAGATTGCCGATGTCGTCGGCGTCCACGAGACGACTGTCAGCCGCGCGATCGCCAACAAATACATCCGCACCCCGCACGGCGTCTTCGACTTCAAGTATTTCTTCACCCCCGGCTACCAGGCCGAGAGCGGGGCCGCCGTCTCGAACACCAGCGTGAAGGAGATGATCGCCGACCTCATCAACATGGAGGACAAGTCGGCCCCCCTCAGCGACCAGGAGCTCGTGGCGAAACTCCACGACAAGGGCATCACCATCGCCCGCCGCACGGTCGCCAAATACCGCGAGGAACTCGGCATCCTGCCGAGCAACCTCCGCCGCGATTACAAGTAGCCCGCGGCCGCTTCGGTCCGCCGTGGCTACCGCACGGGAAAATCGCGCCCGCGCCATACCTTCGCTTGCACGCGCCTGCATGCGTCCTATAACCCGCCGCTTCTTCTCTTCCCTTGGTGCGCGCACCGTCATCTCCCAGCACTCCCGACTCCAGCCGATCGCCCGACGCCGTCCGGGCCGCGCACGAAGCCGCAGTGCAGGCCCGCATGCAGGATGACAACGAACTCCTCGGCCGCTGGCACGAGGAACTCGAGGAGCGCCAGAAGGAACGCCTCGCCCTCCAGGCCCGGCACCGCGACCAGCTCGACGACGCCCTCGACCACCTCGCCGAGCTCCGCACCAACGCCCGCACCCGCGATGCCGCCCTCGAGACCGAGGGCAACGCCGGCGCCACCGACGCCGCGGCCGACGCCCCACCCGCCGCGCCGACTCCCGAACCGGTCGCCGCCTTCACCGCGGGCGATCTCGCCGGCTACCAGCTTCCCGGCATGGAGCTGCTGCGCCCACCCGCCGAGGGCGAACGCGCCTTCGTCAGCCCCGAGGAACTCGACGCCAACAAACGCCTGCTGCAGGACACCCTCGACAGCTACGCGATCGACGCCTTCGTCCACGACGCGATCGTCGGCCCGCGCGTCACACAGTTCCGCGTGCGCCCCGGCTTCGGCGTGCGCGTCGAGTCCATCGCCTCGCTCGACCGCAACATCGCCCTCGCGATGTCCGCCAACGCCGTCCGCATCCAGGCGCCGATCCCGGGCGAAAGTTTCGTCGGCATCGAGATTCCCAACCGCCACGCCGCGCCGCTCGCGCTCCGCGGCACGTTCGAATCGGCTGCGTGGAAATCCAGCTCCGCCGATCTGCCCCTCGTGCTCGGCGTCGACATCGCCGGCCGCCAGGTGCTCTGCGATCTCGCCAAGGCCCCCCACGCCCTGATCGCCGGCGCCACCGGCAGCGGCAAATCCGTCTGCATCAGCAACCTCATCCTCTCCCTCGTCTACCGCTTCCGCCCGGACGAATTGGAGCTGGTGCTCATCGACCCGAAGATCGTCGAGTTCGCGATCTACCGCGATCTGCCGCACCTCATCCACCCCGTCGTCACCGAGCCGAAGCAGGCCTGCCAGGCCCTCAAGTGGCTCGTGCGCGAGATGGAGCGCCGCTACGCGATCCTCGCGGAGAAAAGCGTGCGCAATCTCGCCGGCTACAACGCCAAGGCCGTCGCCGAGGGTTTCCCCAAACTGCCCTTCATCGTCCTCGTGATCGACGAGCTCGCCGACCTCATGATGACGGCACAGGCCGACGTCGAGACGCCCATCGCGCGCCTCGCGCAGATGTCCCGCGCCGTCGGCATCCACACTGTCCTCGCGACCCAACGCCCGAGTGTGAACGTCATCACCGGCGTCATCAAAGCCAACTTCCCCACGCGCATCGCGTTTCAGGTCTCCTCGCAGATCGACAGCCGCACCATCCTCGATGCCAAGGGCGCCGAAGCCCTGCAGGGCCGCGGCGACATGCTCTACTGCCCGCCCGGCCTCGGCCGCGTGCAACGCCTCCAGGCCCCCTACGTCGACGACGGCGAGATCGAGCGCGTCGTCACGTTCCTGAAATCCCAGCTCCAGCCGCGCTACCGCGTCGAGCTGCGGCCCGAGGATGTGCCCGGCGGCGCGCCCGAGATGGACACGTCGCTCGCCGGCGCCGACCCGCTCATCAAGGAGGCGCTCGAAGTCATCGCCGCGCACGGTCGCGCAAGCACCAGCTACCTGCAGCGCCGGCTGAAGATCGGCTATAACCGCGCCGCCTCCCTCATCGAGGAGATGGAGCGCCGCCGCATCATCGGCCCGCAGGTCGGCAACAACCCGCGCGAGATCTACGTGCAGCCCGAGGACCTCCGCCTGTGAGCACGCCCGGCCCCGCCCCCGCGCCTTCTGCTCCCGCCAGCGAGCCGCTGACCGCGGCCTCGCTGCTGGAGCGCATCCGCCGCGACGGCGTGCGCCGCACCGCGGTGGCGTTGCGCAAGCCGCCGGTCCCTTCGCGTCTCCTCGTCGAACTCAGCGAGCGCACCGACGTCGCCGAGGCTCGCCAGTTCGTCGCCGCCTACCCGCTCTCCCCGAGCCATCTGCTGGAAACGCTCGCGCAGTCCGCGCCCGAGCCCGCCGTCCTCGCCCTGCTCGCCACCAATCCCCGCACGCCGCCGCACCTCCTGACGCAGTTCTCCGCGCATGCGGAGGCCGCGGTGCGCGCGCAGGCCGCCCTCCACCCGCAGCTCCCGCCGCGCGAACTCCTCGCACTCGCCGACGACACCGACCGCACCGTGCGGCGCAGCGTGGCCGCCAATCCTTCGCTCCGTCTGCCGCAGTTCGCCCTGCTCGCCGGCGATGCCGATGCGACCGTGCGCCTGCAACTGGCCGGCCATCCCGCGTTGCCGAAGCCCGTCGCGCTCGCCCTCGCCGCCGATGCCAGCGCCAGCGTGCGCGTGCAGACCGTCGCCCGCGCCAAGGTCGAGGAGGAGGTGCTGCTCGGGTGGGCCGCCAGCGACGAGGAGGAAATCCAACTCGCCCTCGCCTCCCGCGCCGACCTCACGCCGGCCCTGCTGCGGACGCTGGTGCACTCGCCGCACGCCGCGGTGCGACGTGCCGTCCGCGAAGTCCGCCCGCTCGACGAGGTCGACCTGCTGCATATCGCCACCCGCGGCGAGACCGACGAACGCGTGTGGGTCGCCGGCCGCGATCTGCTCGCCCGCCCGCTGCAGAACATCCTCGCGCAGGACGTCGCCGTCGAGGTGCGCGCCGCCCTCGCCGCCAACGTCTCCCTCGACGACGAGATCGCCCGCTACTTCGTCGGACAGGCCGAGCCCGCCGTCTGCGTGCCGCTCGGGACCAATCCCGCCGTGCCGCTCGACCTCGTGCAGGAACTCGCCGCCACGCGTCATCCCGATGTGCTCGCCGCGCTCGCCTACCGCGAGGTGCTCGAAAGCGAGCTCGTGCATTTCCTCCTGCTGCACAGCGCCGAGTTTCGCGGCCACTGGGCGCGCCAGCAGCGCACCCTCGCCGATCTCGATGCCGAGACGGCCCGCACGCTCTTCGCGGATCGCCTTCCCTCCGTGCGTGCCCTCGCCGTCTCCGGCTGCCCTGCCTGGCGCCTGGCCGACCTTTACGTGATCGCCCGCGATCCCGCCCCGGCGGTGCGGCTCGCCGCGCTCCGTCATCCCCGCGCCTCCGACGAACTCATCGCCGAACGCCTCACCGATTCCGTGCCCGAGATCGCCGCCACGGCCGCGCAGCTCCGTGACGCCCGCCAACGCGCCGCCGCCGAAGCGATCCGCGCTCAGGCCACGCAGCCGGCCGCGAAAAGCGTCGCTGCCGCGCGCCCGGCGACTGCGGCCGCACCGGCGCCGCACCCGGCAATTCCCGCGCCCACGCCGCTGCCGGCGCCGGCCCCCGCACCGCGGCTGGTGTCGCGCTCCACTCCCGGACTTTTCAACAAACTCAAACGCATCTTCTGGCAGTAAACGACCATGGCAAAAAAGAGCCCCACCCTCACGTTCCGCGACATCGTCCTTGGCGCCGATGCCGACACCATCCGTCAGGCCCACGAGGCGCGCGTCAAAATCGACCAGCTGATCGACGAGCGTCAGAAAGCCTACGAGCGCATCGCCGCGATCGAGACGCAGGTCGAAGAGGTCATCGGCGAGCCCGGCGTCTATCCGTTCCCCGCGCCGCCGCTGCCGGTCGCCGGCTTCGATCCGAAGGCCGAGACCGCCACGCGCGGCGCGGCGGCCGCCAAGAAGCCGGCCGGCTCCGTCCGCCCGATCACGCCCGGCGGCGCCGCCGAGGACGAGGAGGGCGACGACGATTCCGCTCCGGCCTCGCCGGCTCCCGCGCCGACGCCCGTGCTCCCGCCCCGGCCCACCCCCTCGGCGCCCACGCCGATGGTGCCTCCCGCCGTCCGCAAGCCGTGAGCGGCTCGCGCGTATCCGTTTCTCCCGTGCACGGCCTTTCGCCCGCCGGCTCCTGATGCCCGACGCCCGCCAGATCCGCGTCAACCAACTGCTCCTCGAACGCGAGGCGCAGTTTGTGCGCGTCTACGATCTGGAGCAGGCCGCCGCGCAGATCCTCGGCGAACCGTATCCGTTCACCAAGCCGCCGCTGCCGTCCGACCAGCGTCGCAAGGCCAAGGCCGCCCCGCGCGCCACCGCTTCGGCGCGCGACCATCTCCGCCGGCTCGAGGAGGGCGAAGCGGCCTTCCGCGTCACTTACCGGCATTGCGGGCGCGAATGCATCGAGGAGCACGATAATCCCGATGCCTTGCGCGCGCTCGTCGCGGCCCAGGGCGCCCGGCTCGTCGTGGACCGCATCGAGACGCTTCGCGGCGACGGCACCTCGGCCGCCGTGCTTTACCGCCGGGCGGACGGCGCCGCCGGCTGAGGGCCGTCCCTCACGCCAGCGCCGCGCTCGGCGCGATGCGCAAGCCAAGCCCCGCCGTGGCGTCGCCACCCGCCGCATCGATCCACGCGGCAAAAGCGATCATCCCCGCGTTGTCCCCCGTGTGTTTCGGCTGCGCCGCAAAAAACGGGATCCGTGCCCGCCGCGCCTCCTCCTCCAAGGCAGCCCGCAGCGTCCGGTTGTTCGCGACGCCGCCGGAGAGCCCGAGACTGCGATGCGCGCCGTCCCCGAGCCGCAGCGCCGCGCGCGTCTTCCGGGCCAGCGCCTCGATCACCGCCTGCTGGTAGCTCGCGCAGAGATCATCCATCCGCTGCTCCACATCGGCCGGTGTCATCTTTTCCAGCAGGTAGCGCAGACTCGTCTTCAGGCCCGAGAAGCTGAAATCCAACTCATCCCGCCGCCCGATCCCGCGCGGAAAATCAAACGCATCCGCACGCCCGTTCTTTGCGCGCCGCTCGATCAACGGACCACCCGGGTAACCGAGCCCGAGGAGTTTCGCACCTTTGTCGAGGGCCTCGCCCGCCGCGTCGTCGCGCGTCGAGGAAAGCACGTCCAACTTCCGCGCGGCATCGATCTGGAAGAGCAGCGTGTTGCCCCCGGAGACGACGAGACCGAGATGCGGCAGCAGCGCGTCGAAACGGCGGCCGAAGTTATCCGGCGCCTCGGCGTGCAGCGCGATGAACGGCGACCACACATGCCCGCGCAGATGATTCACGCCGACCAGCGGCACGCGCAGCGCCAGCGCCAGCGACTTGGCGGCCGCCACGCCGATCGCGAGACACGCCGCCAGCCCCGGCCCGTGCGTGACGGCGATCGACTGCACCGCGTCGAAGCCCACTTCGCTCCGCGCCCGCGCCAACAGCGGCCCGAAGGTCCGCAGGTGCTCGCGGGTCGCGAGATCGGGCACCACGCCGCCGTGTTTCTCGTGGATCGCGATCTGGCTGTGCACCCATTCGCCCACCAGCCCGCGCTGCGGATCGAACATCGCGACGGCGGTCTCATCGCACGAGCTTTCGAGCGCCAGGATCATTTCACTGCGCGGTCCCGCGCGGGGCGCTTCCGGTATCGAGCAACCGCAGGCCCTTGAGCATCGCGAGCGCGGTCTCCAGCTGCCGATCCGCCACGGGTTCAAAGCCGAAGCGCTCCTTGAATTCCTGCGGATCCGTGATGTCGGGCCGCGCCCGCTGCCGCGCGAGTTTCGTGTCCTCCTCCGGCGTCATCACCACCTCCACATGCGGCGCGATACCCTTCTCGTGGATCGTCGCGCCGCCGGGCGTGTAGTAGCGCGCCGTCGTGAGCCGCAGGCCTTCACCGTTGGCCAGCTTGAAGACCGATTGGACGGAGCCCTTGCCGAAGGAGCGCTCGCCGACGACCACCGCGCGACCGGTATCCTTCAGCGCGCCGGTCACGATCTCCGCCGCGCTCGCGCTGCCGGCGTTGATCAGGACCGCGGTGGGCAGCGTGATCGGCGGCACCGTGAGCTCCGAACGGAAATCCTCCCGGTCCTCCGCTTTGCGGCCCTTGGTGTAGACGATCAGTTCGCCCTTCTTGAAAAACGGCTCCGCCACCTCGACCGCCGCCTCCAGCACGCCGCCCGGGTTATTGCGCACGTCGATCACGAGACTCGTCGCACCCTGGCCGAGCAGCGTGTCGAGGGCGCGGCGGAACTGATCGGCGGTGTGGTCGGAAAACTCGGTGAGCTGCACGTAGCCGACGCCGTCGTCCAGCACGCGCACGCCGCGCACGCTCTCGATCTTGATGATCTCGCGCACGAGCGTGACGGAAAGCTTCTCCTGCTTCGTGGGACGGAAGAGTCCGACCACGACCTTGGTCTTCGGTTTGCCGCGGAGCTGGCTCACGATCCCGTCGATATTGCCGCCCGTGTCGACCGGCTTGCCGTCGATGCTCACGATCTCGTCGCCCCGCTGCACGCCGGCCCGCTCGCTCGGTCCGCCCGCGAGCGGCGCGATCACGACGATGCGGTTGTTGCGCGTCTCGACCTGCACGCCGACGCCGCCGAACTCACCCGTGAGATCCTCCTCGAACTCCTCGTTGTGCTTCTTCTCGAGAAACTCCGAATGCGGATCGAGCGCCTCGATCATCCCGTGCAACGCGTTGCGGGCGAGCCCGTCGTAGGCGACGGCCTTCTCGTCGACGTAGTTCTCGTTCACGATCCGCATCACATCGCGCACGTAGGCGGCGGAGCGCGTGAGTTCGCGGCTGGGAAACAGATTCCACGCCGTCGCGACGCGCACGGTGGCGACGGTGAGCGTCACTCCCAGCACCACGCCGGCGACCAGAGTGAGAATCCGTTTGAACATCCGGGGCACTGTGGGCATCGGCATCCCTTTGTAAATGGGACTGTCGACCACGGCCAGCGCAGCACCGTCGCCGGAGTTTCTCGCGGTGTTTCGCGCCCAGGCGGACGCCACGGGCGCGATGCCGTTTGCGCAGTTCATGGCGTTGGCGCTCTACCATCCGGAGGTCGGCTATTACCCGGCCGCGCGGCCACGTGTCGGCTATGCCGCCGGCACGGATTTTTTCACCGCGAGCACGAGTGGCCCGATCTTCGGCGAACTCGTCGCCGCAGCCGCGGCGAAACGCCTGCGCGATGCCGGACGCGAGCCGCAGGCCTGCACGTTTGTCGAGATCGGCGCGGAGAATGAGGGCGGCGTGCTGGCGGGCGTGGCGCATCCCTTCGCCGGGGTGCGCACGCTGCGGCTCGGCGCGAAGATCGACCTCGCCGGCGACTGCGTGGTGTTTTCCAACGAGCTGTTCGACGCCCAGCCGTGCCGGCGGACCGTGTATCGCCCGGGCGGGTGGCGCGAAATCCACGTGGTGGAGCGCGCGGGCCAGCTGCAGGAAGAGGAGCGCCCGGCGGAAGCGGACTTGGCTCCGGAGGTTCTGCCGGACGGCTACTGCATCGACCGTCCGCTCGCCGCGGCGGCGCTGGCGCGTGCGATCGCGGGTCAGCCGTGGCGCGGCCTGTTTCTGGCGTTCGACTACGGCAAAACGTGGCAACAGCTCATCACCGAGACGCCAGCCGGCACCGTCCGCGCGTATTTCCGCCACACGCAGACCAACGCCCTGCTCGCGCGACCGGGCGAGCAGGACCTGACGTGCCATGTGTGCTGGGATTGGCTGGAGCAGGCGTTGGTGGAGAACGGGTTCACCCACCCGGGACTCGATACGCAGGAGTCGTTTCTCATCCGGCACGCGGGGGAATTCATCGCGGCGGCAACTGCGGCCGACGCCGCCCGCCTGACGCCCCGGAAGCTCGCGCTGATGCAGCTCCTGCACCCGACCCACCTCGGGCAGAAGTTTCAGGTGCTGCATGCGCTGCGGTAAGCACCGGCGCCAAAATTCCCCTTGCTTCACTTTTTCCGCGCCCTTTACTCCCGACCCTTTAACCAAAGCGAAACCACCATGGCCAGAATCTGCGCAGTCACCGGTCGCCGGCCCGTCAAGGGCTCGATCATCAATCGTAAGGGTCAGTCCAAGAAGAGCGGCGGTATCGGCACGCACGTGACGAGCATCACGAAACGCAAATTCCGCCCCAACCTGCAGCGCATCCGCATCAAGACCGCCAACGGCGGCACGAAGCGCGTGTGGGTGTCCGTGAAGGCCATCAAAGCCGGTCTGGTCGAGAAGGCCTGATTTCCCGCATCCGTTTCTTTCCCCGCGCCCGCCGCTCTCCCGAGCCGCGGGCGTTTTTGTGGCCGAGCATTCCCACCGTCCGCGCGAGCTGGGCGGATTCGTCCTTCAGCTCGCGCCGCGACCTGTTCAATCTGCCCCCGAATGGACCTAGTGCCACCTTCCGCGCCACGCCCGGCCTCCCCGCCGGCCACGAACATCGATGCGAAGGTAGAGGCGGAAATGACGCGGCTGCTCTACCGCACCGCCGGCTTCGGTCTGTTCTCGAACTTCGTCCTCGCCTTCGTGCTGGCGGCAGGGACGTTCAGCTTTCACCCGGTTAAGCAGCACGTCACCTGGCTCGGCGTGATCCTGCTGGTGACCGCCGCGCGTTGGGCGCTGAACGCCGCGTTCATGCGCGCGCAGCCGCCGCCGGAGGACCTCCCACGCTGGCGCGGGTATTTCCTGATCGGGCTGGTCGCCGCCGGTCTGAGCTGGGGTCTCGCCGGCTGGTTCTACCTGAAGCTCGATCACCTGCTGCCCGCCCTGCTGCTGGTCGTGATTCTCGCCGGCATGAACGCCGGCGCCGCCCGCTCGCTCGCCTCGGTGCCCCTCAGCTACCGGATCTATGTCGCAAGCACGCTCACGCCGCTGCTCATCCGCTTCGCCACGCTCTCGGACCCCACGGCATGGACGCTGACGATGATCATGGTCACGTATGCCCTGTTCCTGCTGAACACGGCAAAACTCCACCACGCCGACCTGCGGCAGCTCTGGCGACTGATCTACGAACACGAAGTCCTCGTGACCCACCTGAGCCAGGCCAAGGAACAGGCTGAGGCGGCCAATCAGGCCAAAAGCGAGTTCCTCGCCACGATGAGCCACGAGATCCGCACGCCTATGAACGGCATCATGGGCATGTTGCAGGTCCTGGAGCACTCGCACCTCACCCCGGAACAACAGGCGCACATCGAAATCGCCTCCGGATCAGCCGACACCCTGATGCGGCTGCTCAACGACATCCTCGATTTCTCCAAGATCGAAAGCGGCAAGATGGATTTCGAACAGGTGCCGTTTGCCCTCGGCCCGACCGTCACCGAGGTAGTCGCGCTGCTCCGCTCGCGGGCCGCGGAAAAGCGCCTCGAACTCTCCCTCGAACTCGCACCCGATCTGCCCGCGCTGGTCGTCGGCGACGCCGTGCGGCTGAAGCAGGTCCTCCTCAATCTCATCGGCAATGCCGTGAAGTTCACCGAACGCGGCCGCGTCGCCGTCGTCGTCCGGGCGGTCGACCGGTCCGAGCAAAAGACCACCCTCCGCTTCACGGTCGGCGACACGGGTATCGGCATGGACCGGGCGACGCAGGCGAAACTATTCCAGGTCTTTGCCCAGGGCGACAGCTCCATGACCCGCCGCTTCGGCGGCAGCGGACTCGGCCTCGCGATCTCCCAACGGCTCGTGAACCGCATGGGCGGCAAAATCACGGTGACCAGTGCGGTCGGCAAAGGCTCCGAGTTTGCTTTCGAACTCACCCTCACGATTGCGAAACCGCCCGCCCGGCCGTCGCCCGTCGCCACTGCCCCGGAAGCGCGGCACCTTTCCGGCCGCGTGCTCGTGGTGGAGGATGACCGTGTAAACCAACGGGTGGTCGAACTCATGCTCGGGAAACTCGGCCTCAATTCCGTGGTCGTCGCGGACGGCGCCGCCGCAGTGGCGGTGGCAAGCCGGGAGCGTTGGGACGCGATCCTGATGGACTGCCAGATGCCGGGGATGGACGGCTTCGAGGCCACCCGGCTCATCCGCGGTCACCTCGCCGGCAATCCGCTGCCGATCATCGCCCTCACGGCCAACGCGATGACGGTCGACCGCGATAGGTGTCTCGCCGCCGGCATGAGCGACTTCATCGCCAAGCCGGTGCGGCAGGACGAACTCCGGGCCTGCCTCGAACGCTGGCTGTCCGCCAGAAGCTGAGGCGCCGCCGGCGGACTATTCCCGTCAGATCGCGCGGAACACCACCGAGGCGTTCTGGCCACCGAAGCCGAGATTGTTGCTCAGCACGGCCGCGACCTTGGCCGGCCGCGCGACATTCGGCACGTAGTCGAGATCGCACTCCGGATCCGGCTCATCGAGGTTGATGGTCGGCGCAATCGTCTGGGACTGCAGCGTCTTCACGCAGATCACCGACTCGATCCCGCCGGCGGCGCCGAGCAGGTGACCGGTCATGGATTTCGTCGAGCTGATCGCGACCTTGCGCGCGTGATCGCCGAAGACCTTCTTGATCGCGAGCGTCTCGAACTTGTCGTTGTAGGGCGTCGAGGTGCCGTGGGCGTTGATGTAGTCGATCTGCTCGGGCGCGAGGCGGGCGCTGGCGAGCGCGCGCTTCATCGCCATCGAGAGCCCCTTCCCCTCCGGATCCGGCTGCGTGATGTGGAACGCATCGCACGTCGCCGCGTAGCCCGCGAGTTCGCAGTAGATCCGGGCGCCGCGCCGCTGCGCATGCTCGAGGGATTCGAGCACCATCACGCCGGCACCCTCACCCATGATGAAACCGTCGCGATTGCGGTCGAACGGCCGGCTGGCGCGCTCCGGCGCGTCGTTGCGCGTGCTCATCGCCTTCATCGAGCAGAAGCTGGCGTAGGCAAACGGCGTGATCGCCGCCTCACTGCCGCCGGCGACCATCACATCGACTTCGCCGCGCCGGATCGCGTGCGCCGCCTCGCCCAGCGCATGCGTGCCGGTCGCGCAGGCCGAGACCACGCCGAAATTGGGTCCCCGCGCCCCGATCTCGATCGCGAAGAGGCCCGAGCACATGTTGCCGATCAGCGAGGGGATGGTGAACGGAGAGACCTTCCGCGGCCCGCGCTCGGCCAGCACCTTGAGCTGCGACTCGTAGGTATACATTCCGCCGATACCGGAGCCGATCATGACGCCCACCCGGTCCGGATCCTCCGTGGCCATCGCCAGGCCGGAATCGGCGAAGGCCTGCTTCGCCGCGACAAAGCCGAAGTGCGTGTAGCGGTCGTTTCGCCGCGCCTCCTTCGGATCCATATGCTGCGCCGGATCCCAGTCGCGCACCTCCGCCCCGATCTGGCTGGCGAACTCCGAGGGATCGAAGAGCCCGACCCGCCGCACCCCGGATTTTCCCGCCATCAGGCTGGCCCAGAAGGAGCCGACCTCGTGCCCCAGGGACGTGACGACCCCGAGTCCAGTGATCACGACGCGTTGGGAGGAAGGCAGGTGGTCCATGCGCAAAAACGAAACGCCAACTTCAGAAAACAAAAAGGCGTTCTGCCAGTCATTTCCTCGTCGGAAATCGGCAGAACGCCTGAAATTCTGCGGGTGACTTAAGCCTGACCGGACTTGCCCTTGATGTAGTCGATGACCTGACCGACCGTCTGGAGCTTCTCGGCGTCGGACTCCGGAATCTCACCCTTGATCTCGTCCTTGAACTCCTCCTCGAAGGCCATGATCAGCTCGACGGTATCGAGCGAATCCGCGCCGAGATCATCAAGAAAGGAAGCCGTCGGAGTGATCTGCTCTTCGTTAACGTTGAGCTGATTGACGATGATCTCCTTGACGCGTTGTTCGATGGTTTTTTGGTCAGCCATTTGCGTGAAATTGAGAGGGTGGGCGTGCGTGCGCAGGCTTCACATCGCCATTCCACCGTCAACGTTAAAAACTTGTCCGGTAATGTAGCTGGCCTCCTCGGAACAGAGGTAAGTCGTGAGGTTGGCGATGTCGGCCGCCTCACCGAAACGGCGCAGCGGAACGGCCTCCAAAATCTTCGCCGAAGCCTCGGGGTTGTTCACAAATTCGTTCGTCATGTCCGTCTTGATGAATCCAGGCGCCACGGCGTTCACCGTCACGCTCCGACCGGCGAACTCCCGGGCCAGGGTCTTGGTGAGACCGATCATGCCCGCCTTGGCCGCGGAGTAATTGGCCTGGCCGGCGTTGCCCATCACGCCGCTGACCGAGGTGATGTTCACGATCCGGCCCCAGCGCGCGCGGGTCATGGGCCGCCCGATCAGCTTCGTCCAATGGAAACAGCTGGTGAGGTTGGTGGCGATGACGTCGTTCCAGTCGGTTTCGCTCATGCGGAACAGCAGCCCGTCGCGCGTGATGCCGGCATTGTTTACGAGGATATCGATCGCGGGAAACTCGCGCTGCAGCTCCTCGGCCGCCTTCGCGATCGCCGCTCCATCCGCCACATCAACCGCGAGCGCCTTCGCTTTGCCGCCGGCCGCGACGATCGCCGCCGCCACCGCGCCGCAGGAGTCCGCCGACTTGGAGACACAAATGACCGTCACTCCGTGGCGGGCAAGGGTCTCGGCGATGGCCTTGCCGATACCCCGGCCAGCGCCGGTCACCAAGGCGGTTCGGTTTTTGAACGTAAGCATGAATTGAATGCGGGTTTCGGGTTGCGGAACGTTGAACCTCTTGGATTGCCGATCCGTTCGCCGTTCCGCAATCGCCAATCCACGCCTCAATACACGTCGCGCTGGTAGCGTTTGTCTTTCTTCAGCTGCTTCACGAAGTCCGCGGCCTGCTCGACACTCATCTTTCCCTGCTCCGCCACGATGTCGTGCAACGCCGTGTCGACGTCCTTGGCCATCCGCTTCGCGTCGCCGCAAACGTAGAAATTGGCGCCGCCCTGCAGCCAGCGCCAGAGCTCCGCGGCATTCTCACGCATGCGATCCTGCACGTAGACTTTGAGCGCCTGGTCCCGCGAGAAAGCCGTGTCGAGCCGGGTGAGCGCCCCGCGCGCCTGATACTCGAGCCACTCCTCCTCGTAGAGAAAGTCCGTCGCGCGTTTCTGATCGCCGAAGAAAAGCCAGTTCCGGCCGGTGGCTCCACTCGCCACACGATCCTGAAGAAAGGCGCGGAAGGGCGCGATGCCCGTGCCCGGTCCGACCATGATGCAGTCGCGCGCGCCGTCCTCGGGCGGCCCGAAATGCGAATCGGAGACAAACACCGGCACCGGCGTGGCCCCCGACTCCACGCGATCCGCGAGAAACGTGGAGCACACGCCCACACGCTCACGGCCGTTGGTGGCGTAGCGGACAACGGCGACCGTCAGGTGGACATCGCTCGGATGCGCCCGGGCCGACGAAGCGATCGAATACAACCGCGGCATCAGCTTGCGCAGCTGATCGGCAAACTCCTGCGCCGTGAGCCTGGCGCTCGGGAATTCCGCCAGCAGGTCGACAAACTCCCGCTCCTCGAGGAAATGCGCGAGCCCCTCCTTCGCCTCCGGCGCGAGCAGGGCGGCGAGCCGCGCTTTTTCGGCCGCATCGGTGGCCTTGGCCGCCAGCAACTCGACGAACCGCCGCGGCGGTTTCGCCAACGACATCCGGTGCGTGAGCGCCTCGCGCAACGGGATCGGCGCCACCAGCTTCAGCAACGCGGGCGACACCGGTTCGTCGCCGCTGGCGCCGAGCCGACGCAGCACCTCGTCCACTTCCGCCGCACGGTTGGAGGGGAAAACCCCGAGGGAATCGCCGGCTTTGTAGTGCAGTCCACTGCCGCGCAGATCCACGACGAAATGCCGCGTCTCCTTGGCCGATCCCGGCTTGTTGAGCAGGCGATTCTCCGTGAGGCGGGCGGGGAAAGGACGATCCTTGGAGTAGGCCGACACAGTCCCGGGGTCGTGGGCGGAAGCGGACATGGTTTTGGGTGGGTGGGTCGCAACGCACTGAAGGATCGCGATGGCGGTGTCGATAACTTGCCGCGTCCTGCGAAAGGGCTTCCCTCAGGAGGGCATTCCGGCAATTCGTCTTGGCCTGCATGGAGCCGATCCGCGTTCAAAAATTCATCGCCGACGCAGGCGTGTGTTCACGTCGCGCCGCCGAAGCGCTGATCGCCCAGGGCGAGGTGTGGATCAACGGTCAGGCCGCCACGCTGGGCCAGAAGATCACGCCGGGAGTGGACAAGGTGACGGTGAGCGGAAAAACCGTGCGCACCACCGCGCAGCCGCGCGTGACCGTCGCCGTGCATAAGCCGCGCGGGCTGGTCTGCTCGAACGACGATCCGCACCACTCGGCCACGGTCTTCGATCTGCTGCCCAGGGAGTTTTCCAAGTTTCGTTTCTTCTGCGCCGGCCGCCTCGATCTCGACAGCGAAGGCCTCGTGATCCTGACGACCGACGGCGATCTCGCGAATCGCCTGATGCATCCCTCAAAAACCGTGGTGAAGCGCTACCACGTGGTGCTCAAGTCGGAGTTTCCCTCCGCGCGCCTCCCGCAGCTCATCCGCGGCGTCCAACTCGAGGGCGAACGGCTCAAGGTCGAGCGTGCGGCACTGATCAACGCCAGCGTCGGCGGCACCTCGTCGCACCTCGACGTGCACATGCACCACGGGAAGAAGCGCGAGATCCGCCAGCTCTTCACCACGCTCGGCTTCGATGTGAAGCGGCTGCGCCGTTACCAGATCGGCGCGCTGCAGTTGAAGGGAATCCCGTTGCGGGCCGGAAAAGTCCTTTCTACGAAGGAAATCGCCTCGCTCTTCCTCAATCCACGCACGCCGCGCGCCGCCCATGAGGCATATTCCCGCCCGGCGACTGCAGCCGCCACCACGACTCTCGATGAAGATTAAACTTTTCGCGTTCTTCGCCGCCACGATCGCCTCCGCGGTCGCGGCGTCCCTGGCCAGCAACACCACCGTGCACACCAAGCCGGATGCGACCGCACCCGTGATCGCCAGTCTCAAGGCCGGGACCTCGCCGGTGGCCGCCCCGGGCACAAGCGCGCCGACGGGCTGGATGGCGGTCGAACTGCCCGGTCCCTTCGAAGGCTACGTCGAGAACAAGGATCTCGAGAAGAGCCTCGACGTGAAGGAAGGCGCAGCCATCCGGCTGACGCCCAAGGCGGATGGCGCCGTGCTGGCCACGGCCGCCAAGGGTGACAAGACCACGATCACCGGCCTGCGCGGCAAGTGGACGCAGATCAGTCTGGAGAAGAAACTCGTCGGCTACATCCGTGCCATCGCTCCCGCTCCGGCCCCCGCTCCCACGCCGGTCGCCGCCGCCCCGTCCGCCGCCGCTCCGTTGGCGCCACCCCCCGTTTCTCCCAGCGTCTACGGCGTCGCCACCCCAGGGCAGGCCGCGCCGATGCTCACGCTCAGTGACGGCGGCTCGACCACGTTGCCGCGGCAGTTTGCCGGTCGGTTTGTATCGACGCGCCGTCCGCTCGCCCCGCGACGCCCCTACGATTACGCCCTCAACGACAATGCCGGGAAGCGCTACGCCTACCTCGACATCTCGAAGCTGCTGCTGACCGAGCAGATCGAGAAATACATCGATCACAACGTGGTCGTTTTCGGAGCCGCGCGCGCGACCGCCGACGGACGCGAGATCGTGATCGAGGTCGAGACGCTGCAGCTCCGGTGAACTGCCGTCGGATCTGCGGCCGCCCGACCCTCCCGGCGCCGTAGGTCGATCTGCCCGCCACCCGCCGGGCCCAACCACGCGCCTCTCATGGAAATCATCGACGGAAACAAGATCGCCGCGGACATCATCGCTGAGCTCAAGTCCACCGTGGCCGCGTTGCCGGGCCGCAAACCTTGCATCGCCCTCGTTCGGGTGGGCGACGATCCGGCGTCGGTTTCCTACGTGAAGAAGAAGGAAAAGACCGCGGAGGAGATCGGCGTCACCAGCCGCATCATCCTGCCGCCGGTGTCGATTTCCCAAACGGATCTCTTCCGGCTGATCGACGATCTCAATGCCGACGCGGGCGTCGACGGCATCCTGGTCCAGTCACCGCTGCCGAAACACATCGATGAAGTGGCGGTGTTTCGCCGCGTGGCCCCGGAGAAGGACGTCGATGGCTTCAATACCCTCAACCTCGGCAAGGTCGCACAGGAGGACGAGACGGGGTTCGTCGCGTGCACGCCCGCCGGCATCATGGAATTGCTCGCCCGCAGCGGCACCGATCTGAAGGGCAAACACGTCGTGGTGTTGGGCCGCTCCCTCATTGTCGGCAAACCCATTGCCCTGCTCGCCCTCCAGAAGAAAGCCGGCGCCAACGGCACCGTGACGATCTGCCATTCCGCGACCACCAACCTGCCCGCGCTCACCCGGCAGGCCGACGTGCTGATCGCCGCGATCGGCCGGCCAGAGTTTGTCACCGCCGAGATGGTGAAACCGGGCGCGGTGGTGATCGATGTCGGCATCAACCGCGTGCCCGATGCGACAAAGAAAACCGGCTACCGTCTCGTAGGGGACGTAAACTTTGCCGCCGTCTCGCCCCTCTGTTCCCGGATCACGCCCGTGCCCGGCGGCGTCGGTCCGATGACGGTCGCCATGCTGATGAAGAACACCGTCAAGGCGTTTGCCCAAGGTTCCGCCCGCTGACTTGCACCCCGCGGTGCAAGCCGCTTTCCTGCCCGCCCAATGGCCGCCCCCCTGATTCTGGTCGTCGATGACCAACCCATCAACGTCCAGCTCCTGAAGCGAAAGTTGGAACGCGAGGGCATCCGGATCGCCGCCGCCTACAACGGCATCGAGGCGCTCGAATCCGTGAAGCGGGAAAAGCCGGATCTCATCCTCCTCGACGTGATGATGCCGGACATGGACGGCATCGAAGTCTGCCAGCGCCTGCAGGCCAATCCGGACACGCACGGCATCCCGATCATCTTCATCACGGCCCGCACCACCAAGGAGAGCAAACTCGAGGGCCTCGGGGTCGGCGCCGTGGACTACATCACCAAGCCCATCGACCTCGACGAGACGCTCGCCCGGGTGCAGACGCAGCTGCGGTTCGTCCAGATCAACCGCCAACTCGTCGATCTCACCCGCCGCCTCGAGGAGTCCCGCAAGGCGGCGACAATCGGTGCGGTCACGCAGGGTATCGCCCACAATCTCAACAACCTCCTCGGTGTCGTCATCGGCTACCTCGATCTGGTCAAGGCCTACTACGACAAGCCGGAGCAGGTGAAAAAGAACGCCCAGCACGTCGAGGATGCGGTGCAGCGGATCGTCACCATCATCAAACAGCTGAGCACGCTGGTCGTGCGTTCGCGCCCGCCCCTCATCAAGGCGGGCGTCCAGAAGCTGCTCGAGGGCGGCATCGCTCGATTCCACGAGGACTACCGGCTCAGCGCGCCGGTGACCATCGACAATCCCCTCGGCGAGCAGACGGTCGATACCAACTACGAGATCTTCGAGGAGGTCCTCGCCAAAGTGCTGATCAACGGCTGGGAAGCCTACGACAACAAGCCGACCGATCCGCGGCCGCTGTCGGTCCGCACGCGCATCGTGGAGAAACCCGACGAGGGAAAATTCGTGGAGATCCGCGTAGTCGACCACGGCCGGGGCATCGACCCGGATATCCGCGACAAGATGTTCGAACCCTTTGTAAGCACGAAGAACACCGTGGGCGTCGGCATGGGACTCACGGTCGCCCGGCATGCCCTGCGCAATCTGGGCGGCGAGGTGACGATGACCGACACTCCGGGCGGCGGCGCGACGGCGCTCTGCCTGCATCCGCTCGAGAAAAAAGTGAAGCGGCCGGTCGAAGAGTGACCGATCCGGGCGCGCGACCGGCCCCTCCCGGATCGCGCCGGCCAGCGTATCCGATTTCCCCTTACCTATGCGCAAAATCGCGTTTCTCGGCTCCGGCAACATGGCCGGCGCCATGGTCGACGGTCTCCTCGCCAACCGCGCGCTCACGGCCGCGGAGCTCGTGTGCCTCGGCGGCAACGACGACACGGCCGCGAAGCTCCAGGCGCGGACGGGCATCGGAGTCGCAGGCTCGTTGGACGAATTGCTGCGCGAAGCCGGCACCCTCGTGGTCGCGTTCAAGCCCCAGCACCTCGCGTCCGCCGACCCGCAGCTGGCCCCGTTGACCGCCGGCAAGCTCGTGGTCTCCATCCTCGCGGGCAAACGCATCGCCAGCCTCGCCCGGGCGTTTCCTGAGGCCCGTAACATCGTGCGGACGATGCCCAACACGCCCGGACAGATCGGCGCCGGGATCACGGCCTGGTGCACGCGCGACGCCCTGGCTGCGGCGGACCGCACCATCGTCGAGACCCTCCTCGATTCCCTCGGCCGCCGGGTCGAAGTGCCCGAACCCGATCTCGACGCCGTGACCGGCGTGAGCGGCAGCGGCCCGGCCTACGTGTTTGAATTCGCCGCGGCGCTCCGCGATGCCGGTGTTGCCGCAGGCCTCACTCCCGAAACCTCCAACCAACTCGCGGTCGAGACGCTGCTCGGTGCCGCGCGGCTGCTCGCCCGCAAACAGATCGACCCCGAGATCCTGCGCGATCAGGTGACGTCGCCCAACGGGACGACCTTTGCCGGGCTGCAGCGGATGAAGGCCCGGGATTTCCGGGGGTTGATCAAGGAGACTGTCATTGCCGCCACGGAACGCTCGAAGGAGCTCTCGCAGGACAGCTGAACCCATCATGAGCAAACTCGACGGCAGGATCCTCGTGACCGGTGGCGCCGGCTTCATCGGCAGTGCCTTGGTCTGGGCGCTCAACCAGCGCGGCCATTCGGATATCGTCATCTCCGATATCCTCGGCACGGACGAAAAATGGAAGAACCTCGTTCCGCTACGCTACGTGGACTATATCGAGGCGAGCGATTTCAGGTCGGGCTTGCGTGCCAACCCGGACGCTTTCGGGCGCTTCTCGGCCGTGTTTCACCTCGGCGCGTGTTCCGCGACGACCGAGCGGAATGCGAGCTATCTTGCCGACAACAATTTCGCCTACACGAAGGAACTCGCGGCGTGGTCACTCTCCCGCGATGCGCGCTTCATCTACGCTTCCTCCGCCGCGACCTACGGTGACGGTGCAGCCGGTATGGACGATACCGGCGAGGATCTTGCCCGGCTGCGCCCGCTGAACATGTATGGCTACTCGAAGCACCTCTTCGACCTGCATGCGCAGCGCATGGGCTTCCTGCACCGGATCGTCGGCGTGAAGTATTTCAACGTCTTCGGTCCGAACGAGGACCATAAAGCGGACATGCGCTCGCTCGTGAACAAGGCATTCCAGCAGATCCTCTCGACCGGGCGCGTGCAGCTCTTCCGCAGCCACAAGCCGGAGTTCAAGGATGGCGAGCAGATGCGTGACTTTCTCTACGTGAAGGATGCGGTCGAAATGACCCTCCACTTCGCCGAGAAGGCGACGGAGAGCGGCGGCCTCTACAATTTGGGCAGCGGCGAGGCCAACACCTGGCTTACCCTTACGCGCGCGATCTTTGCGGCCCTCAACCGGGATCCACAGATCGACTTCATCGAGATGCCGGAAGCATTGCGGGGGAAGTATCAATACTACACGCGCGCGGATATCGGAAAGCTGCGCGGAAGCGGTTATGCGCGAGCCATGACCCCTCTGGTTGAAGCCGTGCGCGATTACGTGCAGGATTATCTCGTGCCCGGCAAAAAGCTCGGGGAGTAAACCTCGGCCGCGGCGGAAAACAAAAAGCGCCGGACAAAGGTCCGGCGCCGACATTTACGTCCGAAGATCGGGCGACTTAGGGAATCTTCTCGAGTTCCGCTGCGGTCCAAGCACCGCGGTTGCCTTCCTTGCCGCGGATCTCGTCGACCTTCGCCTGTGTGACCGGCGCTGCATCATTACCCCACTGCTTGCGGACGAACGTCGCTACTGCAGCGACCTTCTCCGCGCTGAGGTTGAAGCCCGAGCCCGGGCCGGCAGCCGGCATGACGCCGTTGTAGTCGGTGCCCTTGACCTTGATCGGCCCCTGGACGCCGTGGAGGATGATGCGAACGAGCCGCTCCTCGGAACCGACCACCCACTCGGATCCCGCCAAGGGCGGAAACGCCGGAGGAAGGCCGAGGCCGTTGGGCTGATGGCAACTGACGCAAACCTGGGCGTAGACGCCTTGGCCAATGGCCATGAGTTCTTCGGGAGTCTTCGGTCCGGTCGCCCCGGCCTTTTTGGCCGAAGGAGGCGGAGCATTTTCGTTGAAAACCAACGGATGGAAGTGACCGGAATAGCGGCCGAGATACGTGCCGGCGAAAAAGATCAGGCCGGAGAACGTGAAGAGAACGATCAGCGGCGACAGACGGTAATGCGCCTTTTCGTCGGGTTGCTTGCCGAGGATCTTTTCGTGCACCGACAGCAGGCTGGCATCGGTCACCGCCGCTTGATCGACGCGCGCGTCTGATTGGGAAGGCGTGCTCATTTCTTCTGCTGTTCCTTCTGCTTGGCGTCGGCGACCTTGGCCGGCGGGGTGAAGGGCTTGGCTTCCGGATAATCGAACGGATGCCGGAGGCTGAGGAGATAGGTGGCGAGGGATTGCGCGCGCTCCGTGGGAACAACCTGAGTTCCAGCCTGCGAAGCAACGTTGAGCGCCTTCATGGAGCGTTGACCCACCAAGGGCTCCTCGGAAAACAGGAACCGATAGCTGGGATGGGAGGCGCTGCCATTGTAGAGCAGCGAATAGACCTGGGAAGCGGCGTCAGGATTCTTTTCCATGCGCGCACCATAGGTCGCAAGATCAGGGCCAACGCGCGAGGCACCGAGTTGCGGACGCGGCTGATAGATATAATCGCGGGCGACACTCTGCCGGTCGCCCCAGCCGCGCTCCTTGTCCGAGCCATATCCGGGTCGGCGGACCTGCTGAGTGTGGCAGGCTGCGCAACCCAAGTCGGCGTAGACATACTGGCCACGGGCCGCGATCCCGTTCATCCGCGCGGGGAAGGACTGACTTTGCGCGTCATCGTAATAGGGCGGAAGCGCGCTAAGCTGCTTGTGCGACCCGATCGCCAAGCCTCCCCAAGAAACACCGACGGCGGAGAGAAGGCCAAGAAAGAATACGGGGCCGTTTTTCATGACGCCGATACCTCCAACGCCGCCGGCTGACGGAAGAGTGCCTGGCGCGAATCAGGCGCGGAACAGGCACACGCAGTTTTGCAGAAATTCACGAGAAGGAGAAGGTTGGCTCCCAGCAGCATCAAATTCGCAGCGGTGACACCAAGTAACGGCGTCCTCATGTGTTCGTTGATTTGAGCGAAAGAGACCTTGGGATCGAGCAGGTTGCCGGATTGAGTCCAGCCGGCGGCTACGAGGGAGACCAAGAGAAGGACAATTCCAATCATCACACCGATGCGGTGGCCGG